>OIYT01000582.1_pt1 | contig 33776 bp, 40 predicted proteins | sample 1588201 | NCBI WGS metagenome assembly OIYT01 (sample SAMN03283260) | human gut metagenome | biome: human-associated habitat; material: feces | host: Homo sapiens | place: USA | collected 2013
CGCAGAAGGATATGCGGCCACTGGCAGGCGGTGGTTTGTCACCCTTAGCAGTACGTTTTCTCCGCCTGCTATGCTGACGGTGGGCGGTTCTCCCTCTCTTTGTCTTAAAAGCGGTGTGTCTCGGCTGGGTCAGACAGCGGAACAGCTTTATGCGGTAAATGGCGTCGGCCATATCGCATCTCTCCTTTGCCCGCTCACGCGGCCGGCACACAGGCGGTCAGATCATCCCCTTTCATTTTCGTTATGGCAGCCCAACACTGCCGCCTTGCCGATATATTAAATTTTAGGAAAGTTCTCTCTTTTGAATTATAATCGGAACATACCAAAACAAAAAGCGGCAATCTCCATCCATATCGGATAAAGATTACCGCCTATAATTTTACCTATTTTAATCTCAACCCTATTTTCATCTATGTCACCTCACTCTTATGGGGGTAATGGAATACGCTGCCACATTTTTAGTTTACAGGACATATATCCCAACTATTTGTCAAGGACATAGATAATTTGGCAAATGAGAGTTTGGGCATGGACTATTCCTCAATCACAGGGATCTCAAACTTATACCCGGTTCCTATCACAGTCTTTATGTATATCGGATGCCTGGGATCGGGTTCCAGCTTACGCCGAATCCGGTAGATAGCATTTGGAATCGCATTAGGACAAAAGTATTCCTCTCCACGGGCGGCAGCATAAAGCTGTTCCTTTGAAAACACTTGGCCTGGTCTGCGGGCCATGTGTGTAAGCACGGTAAATTCTTCGTGATTCAAATATATTTCCTTTCCATTCCGGAGAACCTTCCGATGATTTATCCAAATTTCAAGGCCAGGGAAAGTCAAGACAGAATGTGCGTTATTGATAATCTCAACAGTTTCAACCTGCTTATCTACTAACGCCTCCAGGATACTTTGAAAAACAGTTCCATCCGGATCGGATACTCGAATTAGGATTATACTGTCGATGAAACCTCACTCCTAAAGGAATCTAATCTACCCGCAGTGCCTCAACCGGCATCAAGCCGGACGCCTTCGCCGCCGGGTACATTCCAAAAGCGATCCCCAGCACGACAGAGAAAAGGAAAGCGCCCAGGGCCAAGGAAGCATTGGGAAACAGCACTATCTTTAAAATCAGCTTTCCCGCAATCAAAGTACCCAGCACGCCGAACAGAATGCCAAGAATTCCGCCCGCGCCGCAGACCACCGCGGACTCCACCAAAAACTGTGTCAGAATGGAGGAGCGAGGCGCGCCGATGGCCTTCCGAATACCGATCTCACGGGTGCGTTCAGATACCGTCACCAGCATGATGTTCATAATGCCGATGCCGCCTACCAATAGTGAGATTCCGGCGATGCCGCCCAGTACCATGCTCATCATCCTGTTTTGTTCCTTAGAGCTGTCGGCGGCCTGGTTTTCCGAGTAGACATTGAAGTTGCCTTCTCCAACCTGCGTCTGGAGAAACGCAGAGAGGCCGGGGATCACCCTTTGGATGGCCGAGGCGGACTTTGCCTTTACGATATAAGTTGTGATCGGCTCATTCTTGTTCAAAACCCGGTTTGCGCTCTCCGGAACCACCGCCATATTGTCCATGGAATATTCTGAGTTTGGGTCTTTCGCCTTATAGACGCCGATCACCGTGAACGGCTGGCCGGAAATGGTCACCTTCTGTCCAATCGGATCAGTAAAATTAAACAGGTATTCTGCCAAGGCCGCCCCAAGGACAATGACCTGATTAAAATTCTTAATATCCAAAAAGGAGATATCCCGGCCTTTTGCAATCTGGAAGTTGTTGCAGACGGAAAACTTATCGTTGCCCAAAGAGATACTGGGTGTTCCATTTTCCATATTGTCTGAATTTTTTAAGCCGCTGACGATGGGGCCGCTGATGCTGCCCTGGGGCGTTACACCTGTAATGAGTTCCTGTTCACGGGCGCAGTAATCATACAGCAGGCGGCCAATGTCCTTGACCGGCCCCGAACTAATGGCTGTAATATCGCCGTCTCCGCCGCCTATGATGGTCATTGGCGCAAAGATATCCACAGTTATCTTGTTGTTACCCAGTTTCTCAAAATACTCCAGCTGCTTTTTATTGGAGCCCTGCACGACAGAGACCATGATGACCACGGACGCCACGCCGATAATAATGCCCAGCATGGTAAGGACGGTACGTACTTTTTTGGCTCCAATCGACCGAAAGGCCATCTTCAGCGCCTGCCCAAATTTCATGGTAAGACTTCCTTTCCTCAAAACGCGATCTTTAGGATATAGGGAACCTCAGTTCCACCGTAAAATCAGTTTTTGTCTGCGTAACCAGGCATTGCCCGTTCATCTTCTCCATCATTGTCCGCATATTGGTCAGCCCGATCTGAGCGCCATCCTGCTCCCCGGGGTTCGGCTTGATTTGATTGGAAAAGGACAGGCCGATCATAGAGCCGTCCCATGTGGCCGCGATCCGGAGCGGCGCAGCTGGGTCTGCGTACTTGATGATGTTGGATACCACATTGTCCACCAGCCGCTTGATGTACTGCGGGTATATGGCAATCGAGGCGCCGCCCCAGTCGATCTCTAAATCGAAGGAATACCCCCGCTGGCGCAGGTAGGCCACCATCTCCGAGAGCGCGTCGTGAAATACATCCCGAAAGGGCTTGGGAGGGTCCAGCTGGACGGTCCGGCTTTTGGAGATCAGGGAATACTCAAAAATATTGTCGGAAAGCTGTTTGATCTGGCAGGCTTTCGCGTCGATCTTCTGCAAGTAATCATCCAGTTCCGCCTCGTTTTCGTATTTCTTATAGCGGACGATCTCTGTATAAATCAAAAGCGTAGTCAGCGGCGTCCGCAGGTCATGGGACATCTCGGTGATCATGGTTTGATTGGCAGCCCAAAAGGCGGCCTCCTGCTCCCGCTGCTCTTTGAAGGCCAGCCGCATGGCGTCCAGACTTCTGGCGAGGTCGGACAGTTCCGTATCGCCCTTGACCGTAATGGGGAGGTCCAGATTGCCGCCTTCAAGCACCTGGATCTCATCACTGAGCCGGCAGATATAGGTCACAAGGCCCCGGCTGCCCTTCAAAAATATAATCAGGAACAGCAGGAAGGACAGAACGAGTTCTGCGACCATCGCATAGGTGTACCAACGGTAGGCGTCATCCGCATAGATGACCACCTCGGCGTCCCCGTCCGCAAAGGTGACTGTGTAGTAAGACACCCAGTCATAATAAGGAAGCTCCATTTCGCTCTCCCGGACGGCGGTTTCCTCCGGCGCGGCCGAGGTATAGAGCAGCTTATTGGAGGCGTATATCTCCATCAGAACCATCGGCTGCTTTTTGACCCAGTTTGTCAGCTGGGCCGTATCTGAAGTGGAAAGGTCATTTTCCTGCACATATTCCTGAAGTTCCTGCACCCGGCGCTGTGTACTTTGTTCCTGGAAGTCAGATGCTTCAAAATAGTTTGACATCAGCGTGTTTCCGCCGACTTGCAAAGCAAAAAACAGCGCCACGCTCACAAGCCCCGCCACAAGAAGCAGCAGGGTGAATTTCGCCGCCAGGCCGTGTTTTTTACTCATGGGCACTATTCACCTCAAAGCGGTATCCCTTCCCCCAAATCGTCTTGATATATTTGGGATTTTGCGGATCGTCCTCGATTTTGACCCGCAGCTTTCGGATATGTACCATGACCGTACCGTTGGAAATATAAAAGTAGGGTTCGTTCCAGACGCTCTCGTAGATGTTCTGCGTGGTAAATATTTTCTGAGGGTTCTGCATGAGAAGGCGCAAAATCAGATACTCGATCTCCGTCAGATCCACTTCCGCGCCGTTGACCCACACCTGGTTGCCGTCCAAGGAAATGCTGACCCCACCGGAGGACAAAATATTGTTTTCATTGGTGAGCCCGGCCTGCGATTTGCCGCGGTACACGCAATACCGGCGCAGCAGGGATTTGACGCGGGCGATCAGCTCCGAATAGGAAAAGGGCTTGGCCAGGTAATCGTCTCCGCCAGCAGTCAGTCCAATCACCTTGTCCGACTCCTGGGCCTTGGCCGTCAGGAACAGGATGGGAACGGCGGAGGTTTTGCGGATCTCCTCGCAGACCCGCAGGCCGGACATTCCAGGCATCATAATGTCCAAAATGACCAGATCCACTTCATCAGACAGCAGTTCCAGCGCCCGCTGGCCGTTTTCAGCCTCTAAAATGATGTAGTTTTCGCCTTTCAGAAGGATGCGGATGCCCTCCCGGATCTCGCTTTCATCTTCCACGATCAGAATTGTCTGTGATTCCATCGCCATGCGCCCTTTCTTGTAATTGTGACAGGGCAGATACCTCCCACGCGAAAGCATGGGAGGTATCTGCTATGTAAGAGGAGAAAAAGTTCTTGCGCTGAAGTTTGTGTCAACCGGCCTTCTTCGTACCGGTTCCGCCGACTGCCTTTTTGCCGGCGGTATTTTTCTGAGCCGCGCCGCTCTTGCTTGTGTCGGCTTTCTTTTTGTTGTTCTTCTTGTCTTTTTTAGTGGTGGTCTTGTCTTTCTTGGCGCCCGTTTTGGTATCCTTGTCCTTCTTGGCGCCGCTGTCCTTCTCGGAGGCGGTATCCTTGCCGCTGGCGGCGCCCTGCCCGGCAGTCGGGGTCTGGGATGTACTGGGGGTCTGGCTGGAGGCAGGCGTCTGAGACTGGGCGGGAGCCTGGCTGCCGCTGGCCGGCTGGCCGTCCTCCTTTTTGGCGGTGCTGCCCTGATCCTTCGAACCGGTGGTCGGTTTGCTGCTGTTCTCCTTCTTGGCGGAGGTGTCCTGATCCTTCGAGCCGGTGGACGGTTTCTGACTCGTCTGGGTTTGGCTGGTCGGCGCCTTCTCCGCCGGTTTCTTGGTTCCCCCGCCTGTACAGCCTGCCAGGACAGAAGCGGACATCACCAGGGCCAAAGCAATCGCGCCCACACTTTTGAGCTTGGTGTTCACATTGTTTTTCATGTTATGTACTTCCTTTCAATGATCTGTTTAGGAGTTCCTGTGTCCTCCTAACACGTATCATCCTAACAGGAAGTTCTTAAGCCTTTAGGACCAAATAGCTTAATGACACTTAACGAACCTTAATGATTCTTAACGTGCTTTGGTCACACCTTTATTTTCAAATCGGGCCTTTTCTGGGATAGAAACCTCCAAAACTCGCTGCCGCTGCCTTTGGTAAAGCCGGAGGTCGATAAGACGATGGCATCCTGCTTTCCCAGCTTGAATACAGAAAAAGACTGAAGATGCTGTACCTTGGTGATCTGCTCATAGTCGGCCCACAGCTGCTTACTCCCTTCTGTCAAACAGATGCGTGCTCCGAACCGCACGACTGTCTCTCTGCCATAATGCTTGGGAGGCTGTTGCTGGGGGCGGCGCCGCAGGCAGAACTGATGGATCGTCACCGCCAAACTGGAAATAGCCGCTATGACAGCACATCCGGCAAAAATCACCATCAGCGTCTGTTGCCGTGTATTTCCTGCGGCAACCAGCAGCAGAAGGTATATCAAAAAGAAAAATATACTGGCATTTCGTATGTCCTTGCACGCAATCGTCGTCACATACTCCCGCAGCATGGTATCACTGGTATAGTATCGGTTTTCAAATTGATACGGCATGAGCTGCCCTCCATTGGGAAAAACGGTCAAATACGGTTCCATAGGCTTTTGCAAACCGGGTGCGGCCGGTGAGCCAGTAGCAGAACTGCGCCAGCAGGACGCCGCCGGCCACATCCACCGCCACGTGCTGTTTTGTAGTCAGTGTGGACAGAAATACCGCCACAGCCATCAGGAAGGAGAAACCGCGATACCATCTGGGGATGTTTTCCTGTTTCCGCAGCCCGATATAGCAGAACCAACTGGCAAGGCAGTGGATGGAGGGAAACAGGTTGTCCGCGGCGTCGGCCTGGTATAAATAAACCATGACTGTGTTCCAGAACCCCTGTTGCTCCACCACTGGCCGGATGTTTGTCGTTGGAAGCAGCAGAAAGAAAAGCAGACAGATACCCTTGGCTAAAAAGTCCGCGCTTAAAAAGCGGTAGGCCCGCTCCTTTCCCTGTCTGGCACAGAGGATGTAACTGACGGTCCAGAATAGAAAGCTGGCATAATAGACGGACACCGTCCAGGGGAGAAAGGGGATCTGCCGGTCAATGGGCAGTTCCAGGATATGATGCTCCCAGCCGTGGGCGATCAGCCTGCTCCCATAGTAGACGATAGTATTCCATAAAACCGTAACAATCAGGGGGAGGCGGGCATAGGCCGGTATCAAGGCAGACAGCCTTATGCTTATTTCCCGCCGGATAGGCGGTTGGTTTCTCTTGATGTCCACAGCGGCATGACCTCAATCATGTGCGGCGGGCGGAAAAGCCTGTCTCGGCACACTGTTCATGTCCAGAATAATTCTGTCATGCGGGTATTGTGCTGCCAGCAGTTCCCGCAGCGCGGCCTCGATGCGATATGCCGCATCATGTTTTTCAAAAGTCAAATAGTACGCAAGCGCCACATTGTCATGGCGGAGCAGATAGGAGCATCCACAGAACCGGCCGCTTTCGTAAACTCCAAACAACGCCACTTTTTCAGGCGTGCGGCATATCAAATCATAGAGGGGCACCTTTTCCACATGAGAATAGGCCATAATCAGTTCCCTGGCGGAATTAAAATCTTCCGACCCTTTATTGATATTTTTTAAGCACAGCATAAACGTTCCTTTCACCTAAAGCCACTACTTGATCCGATTTGCTTGATCCAGCTGCGCCCGCAAATCACTGGTAAATGTCTCACTACCGGCCACGCAGTCGTTTGCCATCATGCTTGTCAAGTAAGTAAGGTTTTCTTCCTCTCTGCTGAAGATCAAATAGGTGCAGTCGGGATAACCTGGCATTACCCATCCGTCATCCGCTACCGTCATACCACCGGCCAGCACTACGCTGTCTGGAAAATCAGATAGAAATTCATAGTTCAGCTGGTAGACTTCCAACACCATGCCCTCGAAATCGTTATAGGTATAGCAGTGTTCCAGATGTTCTATCCGCCAATTACTATAGCTGTAATCGGCCTCGCCGCCCTTTATGTCATCGTACCATTTGGCAACTAATTCTTTTGCTTTTTCTAAAACCGACTCCGGTGCATCGACCTTATCAACCACAACGCTACCGAGCGCCGAGGTGTCCTCGTCTGCTGATTTCCTCACAGAACACCCAGCAGCCATGCATAACGCTATAAACAACAGCAGAAGTATGCCTATTCTGCGCTTCATGACAATACCTCCGGCTTCATGAAAGACTACTCCTCGGGCATGAAGCTGCCAGGCAGAAAGTTTACTTTCCCTTTTTGTGTGCCGATCCACATCCCCTGGGTGACACGCACTTCCCGGCCATCTTCCAAATCCGCCTCTATCTGCGGCAAAAGGCAAATTCGTTCCTTCTGAAACAGCAGGACGATGGTAGAGCCCGCCAATTCAAAGTGGCCCTTTTCCGCCCCTTTGCGGAATTGCCCGTTTGAACGCTCATTGAAAATACCGCCCACGATCAGCGCGCCGATCTCCACCTGTATGACCGGACCGAAGTGGTCTGTGACCAGCATACTCCAGACGCGCCGGTTCAGAGTGTAGACCGGATAAGTCTCGCAGGCGATGGGCTGAACGCTGTGGAGTTGTCCGTCGATATAGTGATGCTGTCCCTGCGCGCCGTCGTCAATATAGCAGTAGTGGTGGTAGTCTGAGGCGCACAGCCGGAAGATCAGACAATTTCCCCCGTAATACCGCTTGCCCAGAATCGGGTCTTGCAGCAGGTCGCCCAGACGGTAGTGGGAGCCCTTGATGAAAAAGCTGCTGTCCTCCCGGATGGGATAGGCGCTGAGCCAGCCGTCACAGGGACTGATCAGGTGGCCGGGGGCCGGGTCGATTTGGATGACCTTTTTCTCCCTTACAAAGAAATCCCGAAAAGAGCCGTATTTCTCCGTTTTATAATCCTCCATCGGGATCTGATTGCGCCTGATATACCAGCCGATGATGTGCCGGGAGAGGGGGGACCAGAGAAATGAAACGGCGATCTTATCGAGCCTGCACCGCTGGATGACCTTCAGCAGACCGCGCCCCACGATGGTGCCATACAAAAACCTGACGCCCAGGCTGTTTTCCATCACACATCAGCCCCCGCAAACAACATCAGCAGATTGGCGGCGCCCAGCAGAAGCATACTGATTTTCCCAGGCAGAGCGGGCTTTTTCAGACGAAAAGGGGTCAGAAATGCCGCGCCCATCAAGAGCAGAACAGCCGGCCCGACCATTGCCATGGGCCAGCGCAGCAGACGGCCAACGCCATAGGCCGCCGGAATAAGGAGTGCGGCGGTGGTGACCGGCAGGCCGAGATAGACCGTTCGGGCTTCCTGGGTCTGGGACTGGCGCTCCTCCTCGTCCACATTGAAGTAAGCCAGCCGGATCAGCGCGCACAGCAGATAGATTCCCGCTATGTAAAAGGCCGCCGCGCTCTGAGAGGCAGTCTGAAACACGATGACCGCGGGCAGCGCGCCAAAGCAGATCAGGTCGCTGAGAGAGTCGATCTGGATGCCAAACCGTTTCTCTGAAACAGTACGGGTTCTTGTGGATGCGATCCTGCCGTCAAACATATCGCAGACGCCTGAAATCATCAGGCAGATCAGCGCCGTGTGGATGTCGCCGCCCAGGGCGAAGGTGATGCCTGTGAAGGACACCAGCATCCCAAAGTAGGTCAAAATCACCGTGTAATTATAGTAGCCGAGCATACCAAAGACCTCCTCAAAGCAGATTTCCGAAAAAGACGCTGTATAGCAGGATACACCAGGGCTTGGCCGCCACGATGATCCAGGTGAACTTTTTGAAGGACATCTTGGTCAGTCCGGAAAAGTAACACAGAAAATCGTCCGGAGCCAAGGGGAGCAGAATGGCCAGGAACAGCACGACCGTATAGCTTTTCTTTTGGGTGATCCACCCCACATAGCGGTCGTATTGTTCCTCCGAGACCACCTGCTTGACAAATGAAAGTCCAAAGCGCCGGGCCAGCAGGAACGCGGCCAGGGACCCCAGGCTGATCCCGATGTAGTTACACAGGAAGCCGCCGAGCACACCGAACAGCCCTGCTCCGACAATACAGCCCAGAAAGCCGGGCAGCACCGGCAGTACCACCTGAAGGGCCTGAATCAAGGTCAGCACAACGGGTGCAAAGACGCCGAACGCTCCAATATAAGCCCGCAGCGATTCGGCAGAGGAAAAATGCCCCTCCAGCCATCCTTTCAGCAGGAAAATGCCTGTGAGCAGGATCAGCAGAACAAAAATACCCAGCAGAATGTTTTTTGCGGTATATTCCCGGCCTTTCATAGATGCTCCTTGTATGTCTGTTTTCTGCGGCCACAATAGCGCAAATTCCTGAATATAATTCTTGCGAAGTTCTTAAAGTTTCTTAAGATTGGCTTTGGTACAGCGTTCGCTATCTTTTCCAGGCCAGATAGTCTAAAAAGCGCCAGAGCACGGCCAGGAGCGCCACCAGAATCACCATAGGTAATAACAGCTTTTTCATTTTTACACCTCACATTATTTGTGCTTCTTTTATGGTTGAAATTTGTTCATGCAAATAGACCATATATTTCCGGTTTATCTGTAACAGGCAAGTTTGTTCCGCAACGGAAAACTGCATAAATGCCTCGTTTTCCATTGTGATAATGGGGGCAACAATACCTTCCGCCAGATGCCTGCCCTTCGCAGTCAATGAAAGAGGAATTGCCCTGCCCCTTCTCTCGTTTGGTGTGAGGAGGCACTCCCGCTCCAACTTGTGAACCGCTGAATGGACAGTCTGCTTTTTCAAAAAGGTGCATCTGCAAATATCGCTTTGTGAGCAGCCGTCGCCAAGCTCCCAGACTGTGCGCAGGATCTCGAATTCGCTCTCCGCCAGCCCTGCTTGCTCTGCGGCTTTTTGATAAAGGCTCCGAATTTCCTTGTTCAGCCGCCGCAGCTCCATCCAGCCGTGGGTTTGATGGCTGGCCATTTTCCATTCCTCCAATCTAAAAGATTTGATAGGGGCGGGCCTGCGCCAACAGGCCCGCCTGGAAGATCATGCGAATTGGCTGTAGTAGAGCGCGGCATACGCCCCTTGACGCTTCAACAGCTCCTGGTGGTTCCCCTGTTCAATGATGTTTCCGTTTTCCATGAACAGGATGTTGTCCGCGTCCCGGATAGTAGACAGCCGGTGGGCGATGACAAAGCTGGTGTGGCCGCTCATCAGCCGCTTCATGGCCTTGCCGATCTCAGCCTCCGTCCGGGTATCCACGCTGGAGGTCGCTTCGTCCAGGATCAGAATGGGCGGATCGCAGAGGAACACCCGCGCGATGGTCAGCAGCTGCCGCTGCCCCGCGGACAGGTTTCCGCCGTCGTTGTCCAGCACAGTGTCATAGCCCTTGGGCATGGTTCGGATAAAGTAGTCCACCTTGGCCGCCTTGGCCGCCGCGACGATCTCCTCACGGGTGGCGTCCGGTCTGCCGTAGGCGATATTTTCCGCCACGGTGCCGCCAAACAGCCAGGTGTCCTGCAATACCATGCCGAAGTTCTGCCGGAGCCCCTTTCGGGTCATGGCGGCGGCCGGGATGCCGTCCACGGTGATTTGGCCGCCGTTCACCTCATAAAACCGCATCAGCAGATTGATCAGCGTGGTTTTACCGGCGCCGGTGCTGCCGACTACCGCGATTTTCTGGCCCGGCTCCGCGGTAAAGCTGATGTCCTTCATCAAAAGGCGGCTCTCGTCATAGCCAAAGCTCACGTGCTCAAAGGAAATGCGGCCTTCGGCCCGCTTCAGCACGGCGGGCTCCGCCGCGTCCGGACACTCCTCCTCGCTGTCCAGCAGGGTAAAGGTGCGTTCCGCCGAGGCCAGTGCCGATTGCAAAGAGTTGATCATATAGGAGGCTTCAGTCAGCGGCTCCGCCGTCTGGTTGACATACTGGAAGAACGCCTGCACCACGCCCACGGTCATGGTGCCGTCTAAAATCGCCTTGCCCGCGATGACCGCGATGACCACATGGGCCAGGCGGGTCAGCATCCGGATCAACGGGTTGACGCAGTTGGTCACAAAGTCCGCCCTCTGGGATGCCGCCCGGTTCCGCTCCGCCGCCGCGACGACACCGTCCAGGCTCTCCTGCTCGTGGTTATAGGCTTTGATCACATTCCGGCCCTTGTAATACTCCTCCACGGTGCCGGTCAACGCGGCGATGGCCTCCTGCCGCTCCGCGGCGTACTTCAGGTTCTTTTTTGCCACCCTGCTGGTGAGAACCATGGCGCACAGCATGAACACCAGGAAGATGCAGGTCAGCAGAGGACTGTAATAGAGCATCACGATCAGAGAACCGATAATGGTGCCGATGGCGACGATTAGCTTCAGAAGGCCGGTCTGCAGCGTCTCGGAGATCTTATCCAGGTCGCTGGTGACACGGCTAAGAATCTCGCCGGGCTTGTTTTGGTCAAAAAAGCGCAGCGGGAGCTTGTTCAGTTTTTGGCTGATCTGGCGGCGCAGGGACAGGATCATTGTCTCGGCCACATTGGACATCAGCCAGGATTGCAGGTAGTAGAAAATCCAGGTGAAGAAATATTGGACGGTCATCTGGGTCAGTTCCCGGCCCATGTTGTCCCAGGTGATGGCAAAGGGGATCCCCTGGCTTCTGGCCGCCTGGATGCTCTGCCACAGATGGTCGATGACCCTCGCGCTGTACATGGGGTTCCAGATGGACAGGCCCACATAGAAAAGGATGCACACCATGATGACAGACAGCCGGAGCTTTTGGCCGCTCATCTGGCCGGCCAAGCGCCGCAGCGTGCTGCGGGTGTCCTGTGGCGCGTCAAAGTTCAGCGCCCGACCGTTTTTCTTTTTCATGCTTCCTGAGCCTCCTTGGTCTGAGAGTGTGTGATTTCCTGGTAGAGCGGGCAGCTTTGCATCAGTTCCTCGTGGGTCCCGATGCCCACCATCTGCCCTTCGTGCAGGACGATGATCTGGTCTGCGTTCCGAATGGTGCTGACCCGCTGGGCAATGATCAGAACCGCCGCCTCTTTGGTTTCGGCGGCCAGAGCCTTTCGCAGCGCCGCGTCTGTCTTGAAATCCAGGGCGGAAAAGCTGTCGTCAAAGATGTAAAGGTCCGGGTGTTTCACCAGGGCGCGGGCGATGGACAGCCGCTGCCGCTGGCCGCCGGAGAAGTTGGTGCCGCCCTGGGCCACATAGGCGTCCAATTTGCCGGGCAGTTTGTTGATAAAATCCGCCGCCTGGGCCACCTGAGCGGCGTGCATCAGCTCCTCCTCCGTGGCGTTGGGGTTGCTGTATCGCAGATTCTCCGCGATGGTGCCGGAAAAGAGCCACGCCTTTTGCTGCACATAGGCCAGCTGCTCCCGCAGACGGTTTTGGGGCATCTGCCGGATGTCCTGCCCGTTCATGCAGACCGCGCCTTGGGTGACATCGTGGAACCGGAGGATCAGCGAGGCGATGGTGGATTTTCCGCTGCCGGTGCCGCCGATGATGGCGGTGGTCTCGCCGCGCCGGCAGACGAAATTCAAGTTGCGGAGGGTATCCTCTTCCGCATCCGCAAAGCGGAAGGAGACATCCCGGAAGGACAGCACTTCGTCCGTCTTTTGCGGGGCGCTGTATCGCTCCTCGGTCACAAGATCCTGGATCTCCGGCGAGTGGTCCAGGATGGCCTGGACGCGGGCGCAGCACTCCATTGCGCGGGGAAGCGTCAGAATGACCATTTGGGCCATCATCAGGTAAAACAGCACCATCATCGCGTACTCAATTAAGGCGGTCACGTCACCGATCTGGAGGTGCCCGGCGCTGATCCTCCCGCCGCTGAGCCAGTAGACGACCACTATCATTAGGTTGATGCCAAAGAAGGCGAGACCGTCCAAATTGGCATATTTGCGGTTTGCCCGAATGGCGGTATCGGCATAGCTGGAGAAGGCTTCATCCAGCCGGGCTTCTTCCCGGCCCTCGTTGTTGAAGGCCCGCACGACCCGCACGCCGGTGAGATTTTCCAGCAGCACGGTGCTCATGCGATCCAGCAACTTTTGCAGCTTTTTGAACTGCGGCGCCGCGCTGCGCATGACGGCATAAGCCACCAGCAGAATAAAGCAAATGGTGCCGAGCAGCAAAAAGCCCATTTGGGTGTCCAGACGGAACGCCAGCGTTAACGCGATCACAAAGATGGCGGGGACCGGCAGCACCATCTGAAGCAGGCTTACCACAGCCAGCTGGATGTTGGACACGTCGGAAATGGTGCGGGTGGTCATGGATGCCGTCCCGAACTGCCGAAAATCGTAGATGGAGAGCTGAAGCGACTTTCGATAGATGGCCGTCCGCATATCCTTACTCAGATTCGAGGACAGCCGGGAGCAGGCGTAGCTGCCCAGCAGCGCGCAGCCGCCGGCAACTACCGATACCACCGCCATTTTAATGCCGGTCTGCCACAGCTCTTGGAAGGTACCGCCCGCCGTTCCCTTGTTCAGCATCTCAGCCGCCAAGGTGGGAATATAGAGGGCGCCGGCAACATCTATAATCAGTAAGGCAATGGTGACGACGCATAGCTCCCAATGGGGTCTTAAAAATTTCAAAATCAGTTTCATAAAGGAACTCCTTCCTTCGGTTATTAGGGTTTCTGTACTTGTTTTAAGCGGACGCAGCCTTGATATACCGCATTATCCTTTGATCCATGCGTTAGGGGACTGCTCTTTTAGGAAAGGGATCAGATCAGAGAAGCGCCCCTTTGTAAAGCTGTCATAACGCAGTAGAATATCGTTCTGCCTGCCAAACCGCAGCAGATAGGCATGTCGCAGGCAGACGGCCTGTCGGAGTTTTGAATAAGGCAGAGAGATGGAAAAGGGGCCTTCCGTCAAGGTGATGTTCTCACCCAGGCGGATCACAATTTCGTGATGCTTCCCTTGAAATGCTTTTTGCTCCATCTTGTCGAACAGATGCTCCACGATTTGCGGCACGATGGAAAAGCTCAATACGGACAATACTGCGCACAGGCAGCCGATCATAGCTGGCTCGGGCCTGTTCTGCTGCCCATAAATTACAAACACAATGATGCCAGCTGCTGCCGTTACACTAAAAAGGAGGTTAGATATTCTGCAATAAACCCGCTCAATATACTCTGTTGTCACCGCGCAGGCAGCATAATAACAGTTTTCAAATTGGTAATTCATGTTCTGCTCCGATTTCTTTATTCAATCACGGACTCGTTTTGAGCAGTGTTCCAGCCAGCCTTGCAATTTTCGCCGGTGACCGTGAGCGCAGATGTACGACCGTCTTTATTGGAGGAAACTTTAGCAGTATTTTTTCATTCAGCACCATTAGAATGATCTCACTTTGCGTGGAAAGCACCTCTGTGAAGGATGGAACATCTTGATAATCCAAATACTCCATGTCCATGACAATCATTCGGAAGGCGCGGTGCAAAACAATCCACCGTGCGTCTGATAGGTCGATTGCGGAAATGACATGGCCGCCTATCCGTTTCATCCGTCTTAACAACTCCGCGAGAACCGGGTCCGGCAGCCCAACTGTAAGGACATATTGATCTCTCATCTTCGCCTCCTCATTGAAAGCGGTATCCGGAATTTTGCAGTGTTTGGGCATAGCTTTGGAGTTGGTCAAAATCTGTAAAGGTATGCTGCTCATAGTCCATCTCTTGGTGGAAGGAGGCGATCCGCTCGGTTTGATCCAGCCAGATGCACCAGCTGGTCTGACTCCTGTTCATACCTATTTCTCCTAAAATGAGTTAAAAATTGCGCCCGGTTTTATTACATAACCGAGCGCACTCGACACCTTCTCCGACTATGTGGCTCCGGCCACAAGTCCTCCGGTGAGCGATTATAGCATTGTTTGGATTCTGCTCTATATCAATGAGAAAAGATAAACATTTCTATGAATGATGGTAAGGCTGCTCTGGCTGTGAGTAAAAGCACAATCAACAGGAATAGCAGGAAAATTCTCGTTTTTCGCTTTTCACGAGATAGAATTTTGAACGCAGGCCCCAAAATAAACTCAGCTGCAATACCATAGAGGCAAAACGTGACCGCCAAATCGATCAATCCGAAAGATCGGGCAAATCTTTCATATCCCCAGCATAGGGCTGTGCCGAACCATACAGCAAATCCGATGTAACAGGAAAGGCTGCATATTTTTACTGCCTCTGGATCATTTTTCTTGCTCCGGTATATCAACAGTCCCGCAGCAAACAAGAGGATTCCGAACGAGAACACACAGATTTGGAACAGCATAAATACCTCCAGAAAGCACGCCCTTTGTCATAACAGCGTTCCCCAGAAACAGGCAAAAACAACTGCCGCTGCGGCGCTGCCTGTTAAAAATTCCTTGACCGTATGCCGCTTCAGCGAAACGGATGCCCAGAACTCCGCCAGGTAGATCAAGACACAGAGACCTGCGGCCTTTGCGCCAAGCCAGTACGCAAGAAATAAAAATGGGAGAACACAGCTGCAGGCATGGCCGCTGGCTTTGATATGGAATACCTTGTTCAGAATCGTCAGAAGCAAGGCCGCAGCAAAGTAAGCACTTGTGACGATCAAAAGCATTTGGCCTCGGCTGGTAATAAGACTCAAGAGCAACGCCCCGGCGTAACCGAAGAGGTTCAGCACAAAGGCCAGACTGCGCTGCCTGCTTCGGGTGTCCGCCTCTTTCCCTTTCCAGATTACGGCGGCTGGATATGCACATACCGGAATAATTACCAGGAATAGTATTGCACCGCACAGGGCAGGAAAAGAGGCAAACAGGTTCCCGAAATCATACCAGAGGATCAACAGCATACATAGTGCAAAAACAGGAGGGATCGTGATTGTACGAATGAAATGAGCAAATTTGTCTTTCATAATCGCCGTCTCCTCCGAATTTTGAATTTTGATCCTGCTTTTACTTATATTCGATGCCGTTCCGCTCGGAGTATTTCAGCAGCACCACAGCCAGCACCAGCACGATGCTCTCATAGATACCGAAGGTGTACCACACGATCCCCTTGCCCAGCAGTGCGGGCAGACCCTGGATGACGACAGTATTCACCACCAGGCTGCGCATCACATTCAAAATAATGGCCTGCTTGGAGCGTTTGGTGGAATACAGATAGGCAGAGATCAGGATGCTCATGCCCGCAACCACAAAGCCCCAGACATACTGCGGCATACTCTGTACCGCAAAGGCGGTCGTCTGAACATCCGCGTTGAACAGGGCGCAGATTCCTTGGTCAAGCAGCAGGATCAAGGCGATGATCACCACGCTGCCGGCCAGATTGATCACCGCGCCGGCCCGGAAGTAATACTTCAGATCCTTCTCATTTTTCGCACCGTAGCTCTGGCCGAACAGGGGTTGAAGCCCTTCTGAGCAGCCCAGCAGGATAGACAGGGTGAAGGAGGCTACATAGTTGATGACCGCGTAGGCGTTGACGCCGATGTCGCCGATCTGCTCCAGCAGGACGCGGTTCATAAAGATGGTGGTGACCGGCGTGGCAAGCTGGGCGATCATCTCCGGCAGTCCACGGAACACCAGTTTTCCATACAGCGCCTTGCTGGCCTGGCATCCACCAAACCGCAGGACGCCTTTTTTCCGAATAAAATGGGTGAGCACGATCACCAGGGTGATGAACTGGGACAGGCCGGTGGCCAAGGCTGCGCCCATCAGCCCCATTTTCATGGGGAACACAAAAAGCCAGTCGGCGAAGATGTTGAAGGCAGTGCCCGCGACCGTGGCGGCAGCCACCAAGCTGGGGGAGCCGTCGTTGCGGCAGAAACTCTGGAGGTTGACGGACAGGCCGTTGGGGATGACAAACAGGGAGTACCAGAACAGGTAATCCTTTACCATGGGAAGATAGTCCTCATTAGCCCCCAGCAGCCGGGCAAGAGGGGTGGTAAAAAACACGCCCGCTGCGGAAAGAATGACGGCAAGCACCACTGTTGCCGAGAAGGAGTGCATGAACGCCTGATTGGCGCCCTGCTGGTCGCCCCGGCCCAGCCGGATGGCGGTGATGGTCACGCCGCCGATGCTGGAGAGCATGAAGGCGGCGGCGCAGATCAAGGTAAAGGGAGCGGCCATATTGACCGCGCCCAGAGCGGCGGTCCCCACGCCTTGGCCCACAAAGATGCCGTCCACGACGGTGAAGAGAAACAGGCAGGCGCTGGTCAGCGTGGCCGGAATCACATAGGTAAGAAGGGTCTTTCTTCTCAGAGATGACATGGTATCCTCCTAAAAACTTAATCTCAGTTATTTTATTTTCCAAACCAACTGGAGACATACACTGCCAGCGGCGGAACCAGGGCTTTGATCTCTTTGCCCGATGTGTTGATACAAAGGTGGTATGCCTCTTTCTGTCCCCAGCGGCTGTCGGTGAACAGGCCGCGGTATGCCGCACGGTTCTTATCTACCTGGCGCATTTTTCGGACCATTTCGGCGGAGGAAAAATGCTCACCCTCCGGCGTCCGCTCGGCACAGCGGCGCAGTTTGGATGGCTGGTCCGCATAGACAAACAGGTTCATGGGTTTCATATCCTGAAGGATAATGTCCGCGCAGCGGCCAACGATCACACAATCTCCCTGGTTGGCAAACTGCCTGATGATTTTCTGCTGGGTAATGGCCACCTGAAGCGGCTCGTTCATGGCAAAGTGGGGCGACGCAAAACGGCGGCCGATGGTCAGCGGATAAGCGGCGCGGATATCCTTTTCTGAAATATGGGCCACATAGTCCTTGTCAAAGCCGTGGTGGTCTGCAATCATTTCGATGATCTCATGGTCATAGCAAGGGATCTGTAAGGCGTCCGCCAGACGCTTGCCCAGCTCCCGGCCTCCGCTGCCGAACTCCCGGCTGATGGTGACAATTTTATTCATCATGTCTCTCCTTATCTCATTTTTACTAAAAAAGGGGCCCGGCTACATTCTGGAATGCACTGCACGCCAGAGTAGTAACCGGGCTCACCCGACATCTTTCTTTCGACCATATCATTACGATGACAGGTCCTCCGATGACGATCATTCGGTTGTAAGGGGTTCCAAAGCGGCCCGGATCAGGCCGCAGTATTTGCGTGTAAGCTGGGTCAGCATCACCCGCTCCTGCTCCTCCATGAGCTGCCACGCCTGCCGCTCCATGTCGAGCATCCGGTCAATGTACCGCTCCATGAACTGTTCTCCAGCTTGTGTCACGATCACCTGCTTCGTTCGCTGGTTGTGCTCCAGCGGCTCCAGCCGCACCAGCCCTTTTTTCACCAGCTGCTTAAACGCGGAGTTGACGGTCTGGGGGCTGAGGAAAAGCTGGTCGCTGATCTCGGCTTGGGTCGTTACCCCGCTGCGAATCATCAGGAGTGACCAAAATTCTGTTTCCGACAGTCCGCAGCTTTTTGCGAACATGGTATATACGGTATCAAATTCCTTCGACACCGCCCGAAACGCCTCAACGGTGTCGTCCGGCAGAGAAATCTGTTCCATCTCAAGCCTCCATTTTCGTATTATCCGAAAGCGTAGTTTACGAAATCGGATGAACGGAGTATAACAGACGTATTTGCGGATGTCAAGGGCCTTAAGAAATTTTAAGAATTGAGATGTCAAAAGTGTTTGACATTTATGCCCGAGTGTGTTATTGTCAAAATGTCAAAAGTTTTTGACAAAACTGCCATTGGTTTTCTGACTGAAAAGGAGTAGTGATATGGACGGCTTTTATGTGATTGTATTTTGTGCTGCTATTCTCGTGTTCTTCCTGCTGGATGCGGCCCTTCTGATCTCGCTGATCAGGCCGGGAGACGAACGGCGGATGCTGATCGTTTGGAAGGCCAGTACGAATACGCTCGGCGCTGCGGTAGGCTTGCTGTTTCTTTGTGTGATTGAGAATTTTGTCCGTGGATATGAGGGAATGAATCCCTTTATCATGCTCACAGCGATCTCCATCATCTATTTTGCCGAGCTTTTATACTACAAGCGGAAACATGGGAATTGAGTATGGAAAATATCATCAGAGACAGGAGAAAGCAGCAGGGGCTATCGCAGGAAGAATTGGCGAAAAGATGCGGCGTCTCCCGCCAGACGATCAACGCGATTGAAAACAATAAGTATGATCCCACTCTGGCGTTGGCCTTTTCACTGGCCAGGGAATTAGGGACTACCGTGGACGCTCTGTTCCATTTCGTCTGATCTGAAAAAATGATCAAGGGCCGCCACCTATAAGGGGCAGCCCTTGATTATTTTCTCTAAACCAGTAATCAAAATTTAATCTGTCTAATTGCCCAAGTGAATATCTCCTGAGCCGATATTGGTACATACCCAGTAGCCATTCCACAATTCAAGTTTGTATAAACTGGTGGAAATCCTGTACTCGCTCCATTCGCCATCACCCTCATACCCATTGCCTGCCAGGTAAGCATTGGTATGGGGATAGCGCGGTTTTACAGCCTTTTCTTCGCAAAAGACAAATTTATCATCTGCGTCCTCCGTAATATGCAAATTTAAGACCTGGTAGTCCTTGATGCTCTGGTGGTTCTCTTCGGTCATCCCATATAGTGCGTTTATGCCTCTTATGATGTATTGATAGGCAACATCTAAATGGCCTTGCCCGGAATTTTTGACCTTTACATGAATTGCAGCATTACTTTCAAGGCTGGAAAACTCCTCAAATATCTTTTCCGACAAGGGACTAACTGAACCTCCCGCGTCATCCGGCGCTCTATACTGCGCTCTGTAAAATGCCAAGCCGTTGTCGTCGAGATACGCGACAACAGTTTCTCCAGACCAAAAGAGGAAATGCTTGTCGTCTTTGCTCCCGAAATTTACAGATGAGCCTTTTGGCATATCACTCGCAGACGCCTTTTCCCATGTACTGTTTTCAAACACATATTGGAACATGATACGTTCATCAGCAGAGATTTCAAATTGAGGGGCCGGGGAGTCCTCGGGAGCCTCCTCATACTCATACCAGAGCGTTAGGTTATCAGAATCAAGAATCTTCGCCAAATGATTCTTGACTTCTCCATTGACATCTGGAGCATCTGAACTTGGTGCGCGATTGGTATGAGCATGATGATACACGAGCAGGATTCCCGACAATATAATGATGAAAGCAACACTAATGAGAATCTTTTTCATAATCTGCAACATCGTTTGGGTTAATATCTGCAGCAGCATCACTCGCTTTCAGTTGTACATAGTCCTCGATCAGACTATCCAGCGCATCTACGGAAATTATATTGATATCCTCGCTTGCAGGGGCAATTCCTTCGTTGCTGCCATCGGAAACCAAGGTCTTAAAGCCGTCAAAATTCATTTCACCGCTGTCAATATAGGAGATGTAATATCTTCCGCTCTGTTCCAAGATCTGGATGCGGTATTCAAAACCATGTCCTTCACTGCGGCCTACGGTGCCAGCGCGGCCATAAGACAGGTCTGCGGTAAAAATAGCTACGCCGTTCTCAATAGAATCAAAATTCAGAGTATAGTCATATTCCGTCCAGTATTCCTTTGTGGCGGCGGTTAGGCCACTGTACCAATATAAATACTGTTTATACAAAGCGGTTCCTGGAGTCTCCGCAAGGATATCGCTGGTATCGATCAATGTGCCTGTTCTATTCGCCTCAAACTGGCGATTCAATAATTTGGATAGAAGTTTCGTTCCTTGTTCTTGAACGGTGGCATCATCAATGTCCGATGATGCTACCAAGGATGGAACACAAAAAATGCTCAAAATCAAGGGCACTACTAAAAGAGTGGAAAGTATCTTTTTCATAATGGCCTCCTATTGTTTTTGATGTCCTAATAAAACCACAAAACGATTAAACTCTGAGTGATAAGGTTCTTAAAATATCTTAACAACGTTTAAAAAATCTTAATACACATCAATATCCAGAACTTTAGATTTATTAAGAACTCCATGCCATTTATCTTAAGAAATACACATTATACTAAAAATAGTCAACTGGCAAATCAGAAAACCATTTTAAGAAAGGGTGGATGCTGTATGAGGCCGAAAAGGATTATTCCACTTTGTTTGGCACTTGTGCTATGTGTGGGGGTATTATGTGTTCCGGCTTCTGCTATACTGTTGGAAAAGTCACCTACAGGCAGCACAAGCTGTACTATTGACACTCCGTATTCATATCCAATCGTGCCCGGAACAGATGAATGGAATGAACTTGACTCTCTTTCTGCGAAAATAGATGCTTGCAGAGTAGATGAAAAACTGCTGGAATCCATGACCACACCCGCTTTGTTGGAAACAGTAATCAATTATCCTCTCCTCGCTAATATATATGCGTTCAGCACACTTGAAGAGGGGATTAAATCCGTTTCTGAATACTTTAGTGGTCTGCCTCTTTTGTTAAGTCGCAAGGATGCGGCTGAGCACATCCAATCATGCTTAGCAGTCGGAAGTTCTGCCCAGAGCAATACAGAAGCTATTTTTAGAGAAAACTGTTTGGAATCTCTGGCCGACTACATGAGCGCTTCGCAAGTTGCTCCTGCCGCGAGTACTCCCGGGGGTTCTACGCTAAAGTCTTATTATGATTTAACTTGGCGTGATCATAAGACAACTAAAGCAAAAGCCCAAGCTAATCATGATAAATTAAAGGCGCTTTACCCCAAAGCAATCGAAGTTTCTGGAATAAATCCTTCGTATAATTGTCATTCATATGCATGGCACGATACATCCACAAGCAATAATTGTTGGATTGACGATCCAAATCCGTATATGTCCGACGGCAGTTATAGCAAAGTGTCCTCCGCCTCCAGGGGTGCGAAAGTATGCTGGTCTGGAGCAATCCATTCAGCAATTGTCAAATCCATTTCTGGTGGTGCGGTAACATATATTTCAAAATGGGGATATAACGGCGTCTTCATTCATAGTAAAAAGGACTGCCCCTATTCTGGTACCGTTACCTATTGGACTTAAAATCAGAGGTCAGAAGACTGGTGGAATTCAAGGCAGTACAAGTTACCGTCTGCATAAGCTAAAATAATATTATAAAAATCTAAATCATCCTTTGTTCAAAAGATAAAGTACCTTGATTTGTTGGTTGGCGACAAAGACCAGGCGGAAGCGTCCTCTTCAGTTGCTTCTGCCTGGCATATTTTATTCTCAGTTTTCTCAACCAGCCTATACCATAATCTGTTGTTTGCCCAAGCCATAAGCCTTAAATGATGATCTAATTCTGGCGTTGGCTTTTCACTGGCCAAAGAATTAGATACTACCGCAGACGCTCTGTTCCTTTGTACTTAAAACAGCCGAGGGCTGCCACCATAGTGTGTCGGCCCTCGGCTATCAGTTGTTGAGGTAGAATTATTGAGATGCTTCTGCCTTTTCTACATAAGGCATGATGTCAGAAAGCATCTGCTTTGAAGACGAGATCCCGCCCGGATTGATATACCATGCGGCAGGGTCCAGAACATAGATGTCTCCGTTTTGGTAGGCATCTGTTTTCTGGATCATCACATTGCTCATAAAGTCTTCATAGGCGCTGGAAGTCCCGCCCTCGCCAATGGCAGCGTCGTGGTTCAAAAGCAAGATTACCTGCGGGTTCTCGGTCATGACATATTCCGCGTTGACTTCCGCGCCATGATGGCTGGTGACCTCAGTGCTGGTGTCAGCCGGTGTAAACCCAAATTCGTTATGTACCATTGCATAGCGTCCGACCGGACCATAAAAGGTGATGTATCCGCCGCCGATCATCAAAAAGAGGGTTTCATTCCCTGCTACCGCCTCCTTTACTCTGGCAAAGCCGGCCTCAACTTCTTGCAGTTGTTTGTCGATTTCGCCCTTGACGCCGGGGAAAATTGCCCCCAGTGTTTCGCAGTTGCGACGTATATCCGCCCCAAAAGTGTCGCCCTCCACCTGGTAAAACAGCAGGTCAGCATTGGGATATTGCTCTTTCAGTTTATTGAGAGATTCACCTTCATTTTCATCCCAAGCGCCGAAGCGGTTGCCATAGATGATCAGTTCCGGATCAAGAAGATCCAGGGTATCGAAATCCGCTTCAAACAGGCTCCCCACATTGACATACTTTTCATCCATATACTTGGACAAGTAATCAGGCAGACAGGATTCGGTCTGCTGCACACCCAGTCGTTCAATTCCGGTATTTTCCATGCCTGCGGCATCCAGGATGTCCAATGCAGAGGGCTCCAGGATTGCCACCCGCTTGGGGTTCACACGTACGGTCACCTCTTGATTATTGGCATCCAGAACGGTTACGGTGTCCGCTGTTTCGTCCTGGGACTGGTTTGTGTTTCCACAGGCGGCCAGGCCCAAAATCAGGGTCAAGGCCAGCAGTGCGGAAAAAATCTTCTTCAAGTGCTGGTTCATTTTGTTTCCTCCTATGTAGCTTACTTGTGTGGGATTGCATCTGTATTTATATAAGAGCAGCATAATTTACCGCTTTATATTTGGTCGCATGATGGTGCTTCTGGCTGAAAGTAGACACATACTTTTCGGCCGCCTATATCTACAATGTGGAACTGATGGTCAAATACAGCCGCCATCGTATCTTCGTCAACGATCTCCCGCGCCGCCCCCTCTCGAATGATGGTTCCATCTTTCATAGCTACAATCTCGTCAGAAAAGGCCGCGGCAAAGTTGATGTCATGCAGGACGATAATAACGGTTTTCCCGAGCTCCTGGACAAGTTTCTGCAGGATGGTCATCATCTCCACAGAATACTTTATGTCCAGGTTGTTCAGCGGCTCGTCGAGAAAAATGTATTTTGTATCCTGGGCCAAAATCATGGCAATATAGGCCCGCTGCCGCTGGCCGCCGGACAACTCATCAATAAAGCGGCCTTGGATCTTATGCAAATTCATGTAGGCAATAGCTTCCTGGATTTTCGTGTCATCCTCCGTCCGGAGCCGCCCCTTGCTGTGGGGATATCGGCCAAAAGATACCAGTTCCCGGACAGTAATGCGCATATTCAGCTGTTGGCTCTGCTTCAATATGGCGATCTTCTTGGCGATATCAATGTTTTTCATGCTTCTGATATTCTCACCGTCCAGGAGCACATCGCCGGTGTGGGCTGGTATCAGATTTGCCGCTACATTGAGCAGTGTTGTCTTGCCGGCCCCATTTGCGCCGATCAGTGCTGTGATCCGCTGCTCCCGGATGCACAAACTGACATCCTTTAATACTTGATGGCTGCCATAAGCCTGGGATATATGCTTAATCTCTATCATAGCTTATGCTCCTTCAAAATCAGAATAATCATATAGAAACCGCCTACCAGGTCGATCAGCACAGTCACAGGCGTCGCGTACCGAAGCAGCTCCACAATTCCCTGTCCCAAGACCAGGAATAAAATAGACACCAGGATAGAGCCAAAAAAGAGAATACTGTGCCGGTAAGTCCGGAACAACTCCCGCGCGATATTGACTGCCAGAAGTCCCAAAAATGTCAGCGGTCCGATCAAAGCGGTGGTAACGGCCATGGCAAACGCAATCAGAATCAATGTGCTGTTGACTCGGCTGGTGTATGGGACGCCAAGACTTTTTGCATTGCTTTCCCCCAACTGCATCACATCAAATTCACGGCTCCGGCACACAAACAGCGCCGTCAGTACGACCATCGCAGGGGCGGCGATCAGGATGATGCTCTCATTCATATTGGTGATGGATACTGTAGTCACCGCTTTCAGCTGCTGAAACTGCTGCGGGTCCAAAAGTACTTCTATGTAATTGGTCAGGCTCTTTACAATACTGGATAAAATAAGCCCGAATAGCAGCAGAAACACAATATTGTTTTTGTTCTTCCGCAGCATAATGCCATACATCATCATAGAGATGATCAGCATAACTCCGGTCGTGATAAAGAAGTTCCAGTATGGATTGGCAAACAGCTTTCCCATTACACGAACCTGGTTTGTGAAGAACACCAATATAGATTGTGTGGCAAGAAACACAGAGTCAAACCCCAGCATACTGGGGGTGAGTACGCGGTTTTCCGTGATGGTCTGAAAGGCGAGACTAACGACTGCAATCATCGTGGCGCTGACCATCATCCCCAAAAGGCTGGCCCCGCTTCGTCCCAAGATCCGCATTGCCACAGGCAAGGTGAGTGAAATATTGGAATCAATGGCCTTGGCAAATATCCGTGCGTAAAGGTACAGGCCAGCCGACAGCAGAATCAAGATAGACAGGAGAAGAAAGCGATAGGATATTGCTTTTCTATTTTCCATACCGCACCCTCCTGAACAGAATGGCTAAGAAAATAACGCCGCCCACAATGCCGATGGTAAAGCTGGCTGCCAACTCGTATGGGTAGATGACCAACCGGCTGAAGATGTCACAAACCAGGACGAATATTGAGCCAAGCAGCATCACATCAAAAATAGATTTTTTTATGTCGTCTCCATAGAAAGCCGTAACCATGTTGGGAATAATCAGCCCGACAAAAGAAATGGGACCCACCGTAACAAAGGTAGCCGCGCTGATCACCGCAATCACACATAAGCCGAGAAAGATGATTTTCTTATATTGAAGACCCAGCCCTTTTGAAAAATCTTCGCCCATACCCGCAATGCTGAAACTCGTAGCATAGACTACAGCCAGCACCAAAGGTATCAAAACCAAATAAAGCATATCAAAGCTGGTAAAACGGTTGAAGGTTCCCAAGCCAATCTTTGACAGGGTCTGAAGCGCATTGGTATGGTAGGCTACCGCGTTTGCCAGAGCCTTGATTATGCCGCCATACATCATACCGATCAGCGGAACATAGACAGCATCCCGCAGCTGGATCTTGCTGAGAATCGTCATGAACAGAATGGTGGATGCCAGCGCAAACAGAAAGGCAAACACCATTTGAACCAAATGTGTTTGATTTTTTAAGAATAAGTAGGCCATCAGAACGCCCAGCATGGCGGCATCCGTTGTTCCAGAGGTAGATGGAGACATGAATTTATTGCTGCTGATAGACTGCATAATCAAGCCGGATACACTCAAGCCAGAGGCTGTAAGTACAATTGCCACAGTCCTCGGCACACGGCTGACCCAGAATATCTGCCATGCGTCTGCATCCAGGCGAAGCAAATTTCCCAGGTTTACATTTGTGTCTACACCAATCAGTAAAGACACGATCAACAATCCAAAGAACAGGATGCCGAGCCCCATCCGTTTCCACGCACGCTCTGACCATGCATATTGTTTTTTATTCTTTGCTTTGACCACTTATTTACCCCCCTTGTTCATTTTGGGTTAGAATACGCTAACCCTCAGCCGAATAAAAATGCCTGTCAGCGCCCCACTAACAGGCATTTTGTTATTTTATTTTGCGTGAAACAACTACGGCGATCAGCACAGTTGCAAGTTCAGCGATGAACATAACGCTCCATAATGCATCTGCCCCAAATAGAGGCGGGAAAATATAGAGAAATACGCCGCATAACAGGAATCCTCTCAAGACGGACAGCCCAATGGATTCTCGAACCCGCTGTATTGCCTGCAAATAAAATGTGGTAAACACATTGACCGGCACGAAAAGAAAGCAGAGGAAATAGCGCCGGAGGATATAGGGAGCAATAGATAAAACTTCCGGTGATGCATTGATATAGGCACGCACGATCTGGGCCGGGAACAGTATGGTTCCAATTCCCACCATAGTGCCGATGACCACAGCTGTGTAAGTGCCCATTTTTCTGGTCTGGTCCACCCGCTCCAGATTTCCAGCGCCCAAGTTCTCAGCCAAAATGGGCTGCGCTGCATTGCCAATTCCGTAGCTGAAGGTTTGAATCAGCGCAAAAAGATTTCCGGCCACACCATAAACCGCCAATTCATTATTCCCAAAGTAATGACGGATCTGGTTGTTGAACAGGATCACCATAACCCCCATGCCGATATCGATCAGAAAAGAGGACAGGCCAATAGACACGATTGCCTGGAAATGCTGATAAAAAGCGGTGATCTTGATGAGAGACATGGTATTCTTTTTAGAAAAGAAATGGGTCATCAGGATGCAAAATGCAATAGCTTGTCCGGCAACCGTGGCAATGGCCGCTCCCTCAATACCCAGATCGCAGGTAAAGGTCAGGAATATATCAGCAAAGATATTGAACACTCCGCCGCAGATGATGGCCGCTCCGGCCAGGGTCGGGGAACCGTCATTTCGGACAAACATTCCAAGAAAATATCCAATGGGAAACAGGGGCACTCCCCATTTGAGCCAGCCCATGTATCGTTTTGCCAGCGGCATAAGGATATCATCTGCTCCGCACAGCCGCAGAAGCGGTTCATGGAACAGGAAAATAATAAGCCAGATAACCGCCGCGACAGAACAAATCAAAACAAGCGCCACAGTAAATGCTTCGTTGCTCTCCTGTCTGTCCCCTTTTCCCTTCGCTGTGCTGAAAAGGACTGCGCCGCCGCTGCCAAACAAAACACTGAGGCAGCAGAAAAATGTCCAGAAAGGCGCTATGCAGGCCAGTGCTGCGGTCCCATTTGCCCCTTCATACTGGCCCACCACAATCATGTCTACTAACGAATAAATACTGGTGATCAACCCGCTGAATAGGCATGGAAACAGAAATTTGAAATAAATTGTGCGGATATTGCCTTTCTGAAGATCCATAGTTCCTCCAGTGTAATATTGACTTTTGCTCTTTTGCCGCCTATGATAGTATAAAGTCTCCCGTAACGGGCGAGTCAAGAGGGGATTTGCATGGACAAGAAAAATCTTTTATCGATTGGTGAACTTTCAAAAATTACAGGTGTCCATATCAAAGCGTTACACTACTATGACAGCCTTGGAATTTTAGTCCCTGCCTACATCAACCCGGAGTCAGGCTATCGATACTACTCCTTTCAGCAGAAGGCTGTGGTCGACGCGATTCAGTTTTGTGTAGAGTTGGGCATCCCGCTAAAGCGGTTTAGTGAATTTACAGATGACGAAGCGCCTTGGATCAGTTATGTGGAACTCATTGAGCACGGCTCGAAAATCATTGAAGATAAGATCCATGTGATGCAGGAACGGCTGTCGCGCCTGCGGGTCATGCAGGCGGAGATTCAGCGGTCAGAGATCAGTTTTCAGAGCCAGAAGCCTCAAGAGTATCTACTTCCGGAGCGGAATTGTTGGGTCATTTCTTACACAGGAGCACAGGTTTGTGAACAATCCAGGCGATTGACCAAAAAATTGATCTTGGACATTCATGAGCAGGGGCTGCATTTAGGAAATGAGTGTGGCTTATTGCTATTACGAAAAGCGGGGCAGTGGCAGCAGTTCCTTTTTGTAGATGTTATGGTGTCCGAACAGGAGCGGGAGGAATATCCCCAAATCATCCATATCCCGGAGGGGCGCTACCTATGTCAAAAGGTGGCGGACAGCCGCATTGACCGCGTTTGGGAGTGGGTGCCGGAGTTTGTGGCTGAGGACCAGATACAATGCGTCATTGAAACAGAACTTTTCACTGGCCGGTATTACTTTTCTGACCCGGTTCTGGAACTTCGGTGCCAGCTGTACGAATAAGAAAACAAGGCGGGGCGGATGCCCCGCAGTCCCAACAAGAGTTCTTTGTTCCTGGTTACATCATATTTGCTTTATAATTTTCCTCCAGTCTGTCTAATTGTCCAAACAAATATCTCCTGAACCGACATCGGTGCATTTCCAGTGCTTCCGTAGACGCTTTGTTCCACTTCGCTCGATCTGTAAAATAATAACCGAGGTCTGCCACCTATAAGGGCGGACCTCGGTTATTATTACCTGTCTAAATCCCGCTATGGATAAGTGGTAAACAGGCTCATTTCAAAAACAGATTTGACAGCACATGGGACCACTCTTTGATATTTCCTCTGGCCGTGTTGATGCACAGGTCATAGCAAATGCGGTCGCCCCACTTCTGGCCAGTGTAGAAGTTGTAGTAACTGGCCCGGTGCTTATCCACCTCCAGGATCTGTTTTTTCAGATCCCTGTCCGTCAGCTTTTCCTGCTCCGGCGCTTTCCGGCGGCAGCGTTCCATCTTGCTCTCCATATCCGCGTAGACAAAAAGGCGGAAGGGTTTCAAGTCCCGTAGGATGTAATCCGCGCAGCGGCCCACGATCACGCAGTCCGACTGCTCCGCCATCTCCCGCAGGATACGGCTTTGCTCATGAAATACCTTGTGGGTCTGCTCCAGAACCGGGTTGACCGAGGGATAAAAGGTTCTGCCGGTATGGATCGGAAAGGAGGTGATGGGCCGGCGCTCAAGGATCATGTGGACATACTGCTCGGATAGAGCGGTGCGCTTTGCGATCTCCGTCACGATTTCCTGATCGTAATAGGCGACCTTCAGTTCCTCCGAGAGCCGCCGCCCCAGTTCCCGGCCTCCGCTGCCGAACTCCCGGCCAATGGTGATGATCTGATTCATGTTGCAAGGCTCCCTTCTGTTGATAGATTTTTGGTGTACTGTACCATTTTATAAACCACATATACCGCCACCAGCAGTTCTGTGACGGGCATGGCAAACCAGATAGAATCCGCTCCTGTCACCACGGGGAGCAGGAAGATGAAAATGCCGCTGATGACAGCACCTCGGGATACCGAGACAATGAACGAGGTGGCGGGCTTCATGACCGCCTGGAAATAGTAGGTGGAGAAGATATTCAGCGGCAGCAGCAGGAAGGAGATGCTGTATCTGCGGATAATGCCGGGGGCGATCTGTAAGATCTCCTCGGTGGGCGTCATGAAAATTCTGGTGTAGAAATTGGGGACTGCCAGACTGAGGGCCGTCCAGAACAGGGCGAAAAACGCCGTGGTGCCCAGCGCGTATTTCAATGTCTCCCGGATACGGCCGCCCTTGCCCGCTCCGAAGTTGGTGGAGATAATCGGCTGGGCCGCCTGCCCCACACTGTAAGCACAGCACTGGACAAAACCGCTGATGTTAATGATAATGCCGTAGACGGAAAGAGCGTCGGTGCCCAGGTACTTCAGGATCTGCCGGTTGAACAGGACGGTCAGAATGCCCATTGCCACGTCAATGAAGAAGGTGGAAAAGCCGGTAACGGTGATCTCCCGCAGCTTACGCGCCAGTTTCGTGGGCTTGACGAGAGCCAGCGTATTTTTCCGGCTGACAAAATGGGTCATCATCACCAGGAAGGACAGCGCCGAACCTGCCGCCGTGGCAAAGCCCGCGCCGAACAGGCCCCAGTCCAGGGTGAATACGCAGAAGTAGTCGCCGAACACATTGAAGATGCCGCCGATCAGCACGGCCTTGGTGGCAAGGCCGGGGTCGCCGTCGTTTCGCAGGAATGCCGCCAGCATTTGGTTGAACAGGAACAGCGGCACCACAAATTTCACAGGCAGTACATATTGCCGGGCCAGCGGCAGCAGATTGTCCTTGGCGCCGAACAGGGTCAGCAGCTGCCTGTCAAAGAAAACAAGTCCTGCCCAAACCAGCAGAACCAGCACCACAGCGCCAATCACAGCGGCCGTGAAATACTCGTTTGACCGGCGCAGGTTCTCTCTGGACTCGCCCCGCAGGGTACTCAAAAGGACGGAGCCGCCAATACCCATCAGCAGGCCCAGGCTGTAAATAATGTTCCAGACAGGCATGACCACCGCCAGCGCCGCCGTTCCCTCCGGCCCCTGGTAGTTGCCCACCATGGCCATATCCACAATGCCGTAAATGGAGGTGATGAGGGCACTGCCAAAGGCGGCAGTCAAGTATTTGAAGTAGATTGGTTTAATATTATCTGTCAAAAAATTCATATCGTTACCTCTTGGATCAAGTCAGTCTCCGGCGCTCCGCCCGGCGCACCAGGATCACGGCGACGACCAGCACGATGGCCTCGTAAATGCCGAATGTGAACCAGATGATCCCCTTGCCAAAAACGGCGGGGAGGATGCGGATCACCAGCGTATTGACGATCAGGCTGCGCAGGGTGTTGATGATGACCGCCTGCTTGGTGCGGGTGGTGGAGTACAGATAGGCGGAGATAATGGTGTTGAATGACATCACAATGAAGCCCCAGGCATAGAGCGGCATACTCTGCACGGTAAACTGGAGGGTATCCGCGTCGGTGCCGAACAGCTGACAGACAGAACCGCCCACCACCAGCAGCAGGAGATTGATGATCACGCTGCCGAAAAAGTTGATCAGGATGCCCGCCTTGAAGTAGTAATGCAGGCTCTCCTCATCCTTGGAGCCGTAGCAGTGGCCGAACAGGGGCTGGAGGCCCTCGGCGGTGCCGAAGAAGATCGCAACGGAGAAAGACGCCACATAGGAAATGATGGAGTAGGCGTTTACCGCCACGTCGCCGATCTGCGCGATCAGCACGGAATTCATCCACAGCGTAGTCACCGGAGTTGCAAACTGCGCGATACACTCGGGCAGTCCCCGGAGGGCCACCTCGCCAAACAAGACCCTGTCGGCCCGGTAACGGCTGAAGCGCAGAACCCCCTGCCTGCGTAAAAAGTGGCTGAGCACGATCAAAAACGTGACGGTCTGGGAGACGCCGGTGGCGATGGCAGCGCCGGCCAGCCCCATCTGCATGGGAAAGATCAGCAGCCAGTCGCCGAAGATGTTGCAGACCGTGCCAGTGACCACCGCAGCACTCACCAGCACGGGAGAACCGTCATTGCGGCAGAATCCCTGGAGCGCCGTGGACATGCCGGAGGGGATGATAAAGACGGAGTACCAGAACAGGTATTCCCTGGTCATTTCAAAAAACGTGTCGTTGGCACCCATCAGGCGGCAGAGGGCGTCTGTGCAGAGGGTGCCCAGGGCGCACAATACGACGGAAATGAGTATGGCGATGGTGATGGAATGCATAAAAGCCTGGTTTGCGCCCTTTTCATCACCCTTTCCCAGCCGGATCGCCACGATTGTGACGCCGCCGATGGTCGCCAGCATAAACAGCGCGTTGACCACCATGACAAAGGGCATGACCAGGTTTACAGCCCCCAAAGCGTCCGTTCCCACGCCGTGGCCCACAAAGATGCCGTCCACAATGGTGAACATGAAAAAACAGACGCTGCCCAGCATGGTGGGGATCACATATTTGATGATGTTTTGATTTCTTGAACTTGCCATAAATCCGAATCCTTCTTTTCGTTGGAATCACTGTCTTGTATTTGCTTCATTGCCGCGGTAAGCAGCGCGCTGAATTTTTTCGTCAGCTTTGTCAGGCCGCTCTGCTCCCCCGGGTCCATGGACTGCCATGCCTGTTCCTCCAGCTGGCGCATCTGGACGATATATGCCTCCGCAAAATGTGCGCCCATGTTTGTCAGAAAAAGCCGCTTGACCCTTTGGTTTTGCTCCAGCGGCTCCAGGCGAACCAGTCCTTTTCTTTTCAGCGCCATAACGGCAGAATTTAGTGTCTGCTTACTGATGGACAGTCGCGCGCTGATCTCGCCCTGTGTCCTGACGCCTTGGGAAATCATCATGAGTGTCCAATATTCCGAAACGGACAGGCCGCACGCTTTTGCGAATAGCGTATAGGCGGCGTCCAATTCCATAGAGGCCTCACGAAAAGCCTCGGCTGTGCAATCGCCGGAAATACAGCTCATGGCTTGCGCTCCAGTTCCCGTTCCAGATTCCTGATCTGGCGTCGGATTTTCCGGCAGACGCCTTCATTTTCCTTGTCTCTGACCGTCAACCGGTGCAGTCTGAACTTCAGCAAATTGATCTTGTTTAACGCAGTCATTTTAACTTCACCTTTCGTTCCTTTTATTTTGGAGTTCTTGCCGGACGGCTGCGTTCGATCCTCCTTTCCAAATAAAAAAGCGCCCGGTTATCCGAAAATAACCGAGCGCACTCGACATCTTTCTCAATCCAACAGCTGCGGCCATGGATTTTCCGATGAATGCCTATTTGAATTTTGGGGTAAAACAAAGAGCCGGATAAGTACCACAGGCATCTCAGCCTGTTGCCTTATCCGGCCCATCATTTCCAACGAATGATTTGCCCTCCGAGCAAGCACCATTCATTATACGAATCCATCTCCGTTTGTCAAGTCCTAAATCGTATTTTTTTGTCGGCCATTTTACAAGGCCGATCCAAAATCAATCCTGACTCCGAACCTTATCCTGATATCTCAGCCCCACTGTTCCATGGAGTGTTGGACCTTTGCCTGTATCAATACGGGGCAAGTAGTAGTACCAAATGATATCCAGCACAAATCACTTCGTATCAGCGGCGATATCGATATCGTTCTATCGGCGTTGCGCGATTAAGTTGCCTCTACATGATGTGCCCGCTCAAGATTTGTGTCGCATAAACAATACTAAGGCCAACTGGAAAGGATAAATCTTTTCAGCCGGCTTTTGCGTATGAGATTTCAAAGTCCCGCGAGCCGTCTGCGCACCTCGTCATCGGCCAGTTCACCACGCTCTGCCTGTTCCAGCACCTTCATCGCTTCCGCAACGGCGGCGTTCCATTCCGCCACGCTGATCTTCCCCCGGTTCTTCCGCTGCTTTAGCCGGTTATAAGCACGGTCATACTCCACTTGGGCTGGACTACGGTTAGCCTTGCCCTGTGCCTCCTTGCGGTGAGCGCCTACCTTACGACAGGTGCGCTCAATTTCGCCGGGGGCAATGTTGTTGCAGTAACAGGTGTTGTACCCCGCTGTCAACAGAAAATACCGTCCACAGTTGTGACAGCGGCGGGGCGCGTTGCCTGCCATGAGTCCGCAGTAGAAGTCCGTGTAGAGGACGTGGGAGAGGTAGGAGAACTCCATCTTCTCCGCCAGCACAGGCCAGCCGTTTCCTTCGCTGTGTACCATCGGCACAAACTTGATCTCAGCGGGAAAGCTCTGCTCAAAGGGCGGCGCGTCAAAGAGGACTCTTCCGGCGGTATCTACATCGGTGAAATA
>OIYT01000595.1_pt1 | contig 33476 bp, 26 predicted proteins | sample 1588201 | NCBI WGS metagenome assembly OIYT01 (sample SAMN03283260) | human gut metagenome | biome: human-associated habitat; material: feces | host: Homo sapiens | place: USA | collected 2013
TAGTCGAGAGTGACCTGATTGAGATACCATCCTCCTGCCACAGCACATAAAGAATGCGCCCCTGGGCTCCATTGAACGCATCAATATTCTTTTCGCTGAGAATCTTCTCAAAGATTCGGTCTCCAAGCTGTTTTATTTTGGTAACAAGAAATCCGCCGTTCATTTTCATGCAAATGCTCCTATATAGTAGTTTACTTCAAATAATACCATATAGGAGCTTTGCTGTCAAGAGGCTGTATGTCTAAAACATCCGGCGAGTTTTTCATAGCCTGCGCTTTTTGTGTTCTTTCCGCCCGAAAGCATTGACGCACCGCGCCGAATCCTGTATCATGAAGCTGTTCATTCGGCTGTTTCTGCCCGTTTGGGCATTGTGCATATTATGAAAGGAGTCCTTTCCTCATGGCGATGAATCTGACCCAGAAAATCCTGTCCGCGCACCTGCTCAGCGGTGAACTGATTCCCGGCTCGGAAATCTCCATCCGCATTGACCAGACGCTGACGCAGGATTCCACCGGTACGATGGCGTACCTGCAATTCGAGGCGATGGGCGTCAAGCGCGTCAAGACAAAGAAGTCCGTGGCGTACATTGACCATAACACGCTGCAAACTGGCTTTGAAAACGCGGATGACCACTATTACATCCAAACGGTGACGAAAAAGCATGGCATTTACTGCTCTAAGCCTGGCAACGGTATCTGCCATCAGGTACAGCTGGAGCGCTTCGGCGCGCCGGGCTACACGCTGCTCGGCTCGGACAGCCATACGCCTACGGGCGGCGGCATCGGGATGCTTGCCATCGGCGCGGGCGGATTGGACGTTGCGGTCGCGATGGGCGGCGGTGCGTATTATCTGGCGTGCCCGCGTGTCGTCGGCGTGCGCCTGCATGGCAAGCTGTCCTACGGCGTTGCGGCGAAGGATATTATTCTGGAAGTCCTGCGCCGGCTGACCGTCAAGGGCGGCGTCGGCAAGGTGATGGAGTACATCGGCGACGGCGTGAAAACGTTGAGTGTCCCGGAGCGTGCGACGATTACGAACATGGGCGCGGAACTCGGCGCGACGACCTCCATCTTCCCGTCGGATGAAGTGACCCATGCGTTCCTCAAAGCGCAGCAGCGCGAGCAGGACTTCGTGCCGCTGTCCGCAGACCCGGATGCGGCGTATGACGAAATCCTCGACATTGATTTGACCGCGCTTGAGCCGCTCGTCGCGAAGCCCCATATGCCTGACATCGTGGAAACCGTCAAGCAGTGCGGCCCGATTAAGGTCGATCAGGTGTTTATCGGTTCCTGCACGAACTCTTCCTATACCGACATGATGCGCGTCGCCCGGATTTTGAAGGGCAAGACTGTGCACCCGGACGTGAGCCTTGTCATCGGCCCCGGATCGAAGCAGGTGCTGACGATGCTGGCGCGCAACGGCGCTTTGGCAGACATGATTGCGGCGGGCGCGCGCATTCTGGAATCCGCTTGCGGGCCGTGCATCGGCATGGGGCAGTCGCCGCGCACGAACGCTGTCTCCGTTCGCACGAACAACCGCAATTTCTACGGCCGCAGCGGAACAAAGTCCGCCGGCATTTACCTGGTCTCCTGCGAGACGGCGGCTGTCACGGCGCTGACTGGCGTGCTGACGGATCCGCGCTGCCTTGACATTGACCTCGACATCCCGATGCCGGAGACGTACACCGTCAACGACAATCTGGTCATCCCTCCGGTCGCGCCGGGCGAAGAGGAGACGGTGGAGGTCGTCCGCGGCCCGAACATTCAGCCCTTCCCGCTGGGCAAGCCGCTGGCAGACGCGATTTCCGGCAAGGTGCTGCTGAAGATGGAGGACAACATCACCACCGACCACATTGCGCCGTCGGACGCGAAGCTCCTGCCGTTCCGCTCGAACGTGCCGTACTTGTCGGACTTCTGCCTGACGCCCGTGGACGCGACGTTCCCGGCGCGCGCGAAGAAGGAAGGCGGCGGCATCCTCGTTGCGGGCATGAACTACGGGCAAGGGTCGAGCCGCGAACACGCCGCGCTTGTCCCGCTGTATCTGGGTATCCGCGCTGTCGTCGCGAAGTCGTTCGCCCGTATTCATCAGGCGAACCTCATCAACAATGGCATTCTGCCGCTGACGTTCCAGAATGAGGCGGATTACGACCGCATCGCGCAGGGCGACACGCTGAGTCTGCCGCACGTCCGCGAGACGGTGGAAAGCGGCAGCGACACGTTCGTGCTGCACAACGACACAAAGGACGAGGATTACATTGTGCTGATGCCGCTGACCGCGCGCCAGCAGGGCTGCATCCTCTATGGCGGACTGCTGAATTATACAAGAGAGAGCGCAAAGGCGGAATAAGATAGTTTGTCCCCCGGAAGTATGGGCTTCCGGGGGATTTTTTCGTGGGGGGTAGTTAAGTTATAGGTATTTCTTGAAAACCTTCTTGAATTTCAGTGACATCTCCATCATCCAGTCAAACTGTGCATTCCACGCGCTGCGGTCGTCGAAATTGACTTGACGTGTCAACATGATGCGGCTTGCTTTCTTTTCCGGCAGTTCCCGCCAGTCAAGCGCAACGCCCAATTCCTGCTCAATGGCATTCTGTTTTTCAAATAACTGATGATAAAGGTCCTTGTCGCCGCGAATATACAGTTCAACAACAAGCAGATTTTCTGTTTTAACCGCGCGTAAGCAAATATCATAAACAGATGAGCCAATGCTCAGGTTCATCCACATTTTGTTTGATGCTTTTCGCTTGCCAAATTGCCTTGCGAACTGCGCGTTTGCATACGCATATTCATTGAAGGCTGTCCAGTAATCCAAGCGGAACTGCTGGCTTTCTGTCTGCTGCTGATTTTTCTTGACGCTCTTAATCCAGTCATTCGGCTTCTCAATCACGCTGAACTTCACCGCAGGATTGGAGCTGCCGACTTTATACAGGTGGATTTCGCACAGGAAAAAGCCAATGTCGTCATCCGTGTGGTTATTCAGCCACTCAATCGCCGCGCGGTGTTCCTCGCGTGCGTGCTTTACCACCCAGATAATCGTCTGCGCATCTTTTCCGGCGGCGTAAGTGATGAGCTTGCCCAGATGGTCGTGGTTGGTATCCTCCAGCTGGTTTTCGATAATAACCTTCTGCCCTGTTGCAATATCGGTCGCGATAATATCCACGCTGAAATCGCCCACAGCAGATTCTGTTCCGTCGACTGCAATTTCCATGCCGATTTCATTGCCCAGAATCGCGATGTTCTCATCCTTCGCCAGCCACGGCGTAAAATCCAGTGCTTCATGCGGCCAAACCTTCCGCAAATCCTGCACTTCGGTCAGAACTTCAAGCTGCTCCTTAGGGCATACCTCCTTTTGTGTGCGGCATATAGCGGGCGCTTATCTTATGATAGCAGATAGGCAGGGAAACGTCAATCGCAAGTATGTTTTTTTCGCAGCAAAACAGCCGGGGACTGCCTTTCCAGCAATCCCCGGCTTTCGTAATCCCAATGAACCCTTACTTGACTTCCAGCAGGTTCTTGCATTCCGCGAACGCGCGGCGGCCAATGATTTCAATCGTCGCGGGCAGGGTTACGCTCTTGAGCTTCGTGTTGCCCTCGAACGCCTGCGCGCCGATTTCCACCACCGGCAGACCCGCCACCGTGTTCGGAACGGTCAGCGTCGATGCCGTGCCGTTGTACTTGACGACCACAATGCCCGTCGAGTCGTCACGAACCGCGAACACGAAGTCGCCCGTCACGGTGAATGCCTTGTTGACAGATTCCAACTCCGTATTGCCGGACAGCGCCTTAATCGTGATGGTGTAGTCGCCCGGCTGCAGCAGCTTCAGACCCGGCACCGTGTAGTTCAGTGCCGCCGTTTCGCCCAGCAGCGCAGCCGTGCCATCCGGCGTGGTCAGCAGCAGCTGATACTTCGCTGCGCCGCCAGCAGCCGTCCACGTCACCGTCAGGTCCTCGCCCTGCTTCGCGGCAGGAACGGTCACGGTCAGCGGATCGTCGGTCACATACAGCGTCAGGGACTGCGCCGGGGAAAGTTCGCCAGCGGTCGTTCCGTAGTAGGGCTTGAACTGAATCGTGCGGACACCGTTGCCGCTGCCCAGCGAAGCGAAGGCGCGCTCGATAACCGTCACATCGCCAGTCGTCGGGTAGCTGGTATTTGCCTTGCCGTCCACATACAGGACGACCTTCGTCGCGTTCTTGGTGTTGACCGTGAACGTCACCGGCACATTCAGCTTCACGCGGCTGGGATTCATGGTGAAGTTGACGACTTCCGGCTTGTTGACCACGGTCGTCGTCAGTGTAATCGTGTACGCCTTAAACTTTTCGCCCGCCGTCGTGCCGTTGTAAGGCTGGAACTGAATCGTACGGACGCCGCCATTATTCCCCAGCGACGAGAACGACATCGTGAACTCGTACTTCGACATGCTGGTCGTTACGTCCTCAAAGCGGCGGTTCACCTGCCCATCGACATACATCAGCAGCTTCGTCGCGTTGTCCAGATAAACAGTGAATTTAATCTGCTCGCCCAGCACCGCGGTCGTCTTGTCAATCTTGACATTCGCAATCACGGGGGCAGCAGACGAACCGCTCGCCAGGGAAATGGTGGTTGCGGTGGTCTTGTCGCCGCCGACTGCGCCGTTGTAGGCTTGGAACGCAATGGTACGCTTGCCCCCGTTGTTCCCCAGCGAAGAGAACGCCATGGTGAAGGTGTATTCCGTCATATCAGGGGTGATGTTCTCGAAGCGGCGGTTGACACTGCCGTCGATGTACATCAGCACCTTCGTGGCGTCCTTGATGCGCAGGGTGAAGGTGATATTTTCGCCCAGCGTCGCGTTCGGATTGCTGATTTTCAGCAGCTCAACCCGCGGCTTGTTTGCCACGCTGATGGTAATCGTCTTGGTGTCGGACATAGCGCCGGGCGTGTTGCCATTGTAGGGCTGGAACGCTACCGTGCGCACGCCGCCGTTTGAGCCGAGCGTCGAGAAGGACATCTGGAATGTCGTCGCGCCGTCCTTCACGTCGTAGATGTAGCGGTTCAGCTTGCCATCAATGTAGACACGCATCTTCGTCGCGTTCTTGGTGTTGATGGTGAAGGTGATGGTTTCGTTCAAATCAACCGTGGATTTGTCCAAACTCCAGCTGGTCACGGTCGGCTTGTTCGGGCTTTCGTTTGCGACAGTCACAACACGTTCGGAGGTCTTTTCACCCGCCGTCGTGCCGTTATATGCTTGGAACGCAATGGCGCGCTTGCCCCCATTGCTTCCCAGCGACGAGAACGCCATGGTGAAGGTGTATTCCGTCATGTCGGGGGTGATGTCCTCGAAGCGACGGTTGACACTGCCGTCGATGTACATCAGCACCTTCGTGGCGTTCTTGACGCTCAGGGTGAAGGTGATGTTCTCGCCCAGACCCACGGTCGTCTTGTCGATATTCTTTACCGTTACCTGCGGCTTGACAGACGGCTTCGTCAGCGTAATCGTTTGTTCAGCGGACTTTTCGCCGGGCGTATTGCCGTTGTAGGCTTGGAACGCGATGGTGCGCTTGCCCCCCTTGCTTCCCATCGAGGAGAAGGACATGGTAAGCGTCGACGTGTCAGTGGGTACGTCGTAGATGTAGCGGTTGACGCTGCCGTCAATGTACATCAAAATTTTGGTGGCGTTCTTCGTGTGGATGGTGAAGGTGATATTCTCGCCCAGCTCTGCCGTCGCCTTGTCCATTTCGAACGTCGGTTTGCCCGGAATAATCACATCCGCGCGGTCGATGTTTTCGAGGTCATCCGGCACGTCCGTAGGTACGGGGGTCAACGCGGGTTCCTCGGTCGGCACGACAACGGGTTCCTCGGTCGGCTCAACAGCGGGCTCTTCCGTCGGCTCAACAACGGGTTCCTCGGTCGGCATGACAACGGGTTCTTCGGTCGGCACGACAGCGGGTTCTTCGGTCGGCACGACAACGGGCTCTTCGGTCGGCACGACAACAGGCTCTTCCGTCGGGACGACAGCAGGCTCCTCAGTCGGGACGACAACGGGTTCTTCGGTCGGCACGGGCGTAGGCGCAGGGGTCGGCACGGGTTCTTCCGTCGCAGCCGCAAACACCAGCAGGGCACTGGGCATTTCCACGCCGCTCGCGAAAACACCGGTGTGACGTTGATTCTCAATGCCCTCTTCCGGCACGGGATGCACTGCATCCGCCGCCAGATAGCCATATGCAACGCCAGCCGTCTGGTCATACACGCAGACGGAAATCCGTTCATTCAGCTGACCCTTCTGCGGACGATGCGTCACATACACTACGCCAGTTACCTGACCAACCAGCTCATCGCCCGTCGGATTCAGGTACAGCTGTGCGCTGCTGAACGTCGCGGCAAAGCCGGAGTTAAAGAACTCGTTATCCAGCACGGAGCGGCTGTAATCTACGGCTGCTTCGTCCACGATTTCGGGCGCTTCCGTTACCTCGGGAACATCCGTCGTTTCGGGGATTTCCGTTGTTTCAGGAACATCCGTCGCTTCGGGGATTTCCGTTGCTTCGGGAACATCCGTCGCTTCGGGCGCTTCCGTTGCTTCGGGAACATCCGTCGCTTCGGGCGCTTCCGTTGCTTGGGGAACATCCGTCACTTCGGGGATTTCCGTTGCTTCAGGAACATCCGTCGATTCCGGTGCTTCCGTCGGCGCGACCTCAACCGTTTCCGTCGGCGGAGTTTCCGGCTCTTCTGCAGCCGCCGTCAGCACTGTTCCCATACTGCCCGTTACCATGAATACAGCCAGCAGGAAAGACAATGCCTTTCGCATCCACTTTTTGTCCTTCATCGTCCTCACTCCTTGTTCTGTGCAATCTTCCGGCACGACGTATGGTTGTGCCAATGGCAAGCGATTGCTGCTTTCCATCTTTCTTTTCGCGGCGAGCTGCAGTGCTCCCGGTGGATATAGCAATCTCTTTCCCAATTCCAGCTATATTGTAACAAATTACAAGTCGGCTGTCAATACTTACCGCGCAGAAAGCCGCATTTTATACGAAAATCAAGGCACTTTCTCTGCATCTGTCTCGCGGAACTGATTTTTCCATTGCCGAATTGCCGTGGTCGGCAAATCAATTTGCGTCTCCCATGCGGAACAGATGCGCTCCTCCAGCACATCCAAATTCCCGCCGCGGGGCAGGACGGGCAGATTCGTGTCCTTCGCGATTTCACTTGCGCGGTTGTCTACCGCCAGAATCAGGCTTCGGCAGCCCATGTTCATTGCGTGGATGCCGCCGTGCAGCCGCGTGCCAACGTAGTCAATCCCGCCTGACGCCAAAAGCGCCGTGTAATCTCGCAGATTCGGCTGAATCAGGTGCAAATTCTGCGTCACGCGCGCATCCATTTGGCGCAGGCAGGCGTAGTCCTCAACGGCTTGCAGCCACACATACACCTCGCGATAGTGCTTTTGCAGCATGGTCAGCATCTGCGCATCCTGCTCCGGGCTGCTGCGGTAGTCCGTCAGCGTTGTCACGACGCGCTCCGCCTTGTGCGTCGGAATCTGCGCGCATTTGTCGGCTGTCAGCCCCCACATTGTCGGGCACGCCGTATTCAGCACGTTCGTGATGCCCAGCTTCAGCAGGCGCTGGCGCGTGTATTCGTCGCGCACCGCGTGCAGGTACTGCCCATCCAGCAGCGTTTTTAGAATCCGCTTCGTGTATCCCGTCGGCTCGTCCTGATATTGATACCACCCCGTACCCAGCAAAATGACATGCGTGTGCTGAAATTTCTCACGAATCCGGCGGAAATTCAGCAGCTCCCGCTTGTGCAAATCGCCGCAGCGCATCATCACCGCGTCCCGCAGGCGGATATTCCACATCCTTTGGCGGCGCATGTCCGAGGAAAGCAGATTCGTCCCGCAGACAAATGCGTAATCCGCACTGCCGACGTGCTTCATCGATACCTTCGACAGCCTGTCCCGAACCGGCACGGCGACGGACAGCTGCACAGGAAAGCAGTCGTGCAGCACATGCTCGCAGGCGTTGCGGATGATGAAATCTCCCTGATTCGCTGTTGAGATGGTAGGGTCAAAACGCACAATTTTGCGGCAGTGCTGCATTTCCTGATCCATCATGCCTTCTTCCTCCATTTGCGCAAGAAACTCCGCCCTTTTTCAAGCATCCAGCGGTATTCTGCCGTCCGCCCCAGCGCCAGCGTGTACAGGAGCGCCGTCACCGCCGCGCAGGTGATGCCCTTGATGATCATCCACATCAGCGTATGCCCCATCCGCGCGCACAGCAGCAGCGACAGCGCCATCACCGCGCCGTTGAGCAGCAGCAGGCCGCCCTGCGCCTTGAAATACGCGGCAGCGCTGCGCCCGAAGGTGCGATGGAACAGCACTTTCGGCTCATACCAGAAGATGGTGAAGAGCCGTGCCAGCCCGGTTGCGCCGATGATGCCTGCCACGCCGAAGAAATGCCCCAGCAGGATGGACAGCAGGATGTTGACCAGCGCCGTCATAAACATAACATACTTCATTTGCCGAAAAAGCCCCAGCGTTTCGCGGTACATCCACACAGGCGCGACGATGGTGCTCAGGTAGAACGTGAACAGCACCGCCGCCACTGTCCCTGTATCCATCAGGTACTCTTCGCCCACCCAGATGGGGATGAAATCCTGCACAACCGCGCCGTACGCGGCGACACAGAAGCCTGTAATCGCCCCGAAGAGGACAATCAGGTTGCGGAACATGGCGTACGACTTTTCCGAATCCTTTTCGGCATTCAGATTTCCCAAACTGGCGGAAATGCCGGTAATCACGATGGAGACGAACGTCGTCACATACGTCGTCAGCGACGCGTAGTTGGAGTAGTAACCGACGAACACTGTGCCCAGCATGACGGAAATCAGGATGTTGTCCGTGTTGTTGATAAGAATCGTTGCCAGCTTGTAGAGGAACATGGAGCGGATGTTGTCGTTCAGCTCCTGCTTGCGGTGCATCAGCGCACATTTCTGCTTTTTCCGCAGGAAGGGGTACATCTTATCCGCTAAATGGCTCAGCACCGCGTTCTGCAGGAGGGTGCAGGCAATCTGAATCAGCAAATAGCCCAGATAGCTGCCCCAAATCAGCAGGCACGCCATCTGCGCCGCATACTGCACCACCAGCGCCGCGGCGGAAACCATGTTTTGCAAATATGCCTTCTGGTCAGCCTGAATCAGCGTCGTTTTGTAGATGACCAGATAGGATGCCACGGAGTTCGCCAAGTACAGCACATAGTAGACGATCAGCTGCGCTATCGGCAGCTCACTGCTGATGATGAGCGGCAGGAAGGGGATTACCGCCGCGCCCAGCAGCGCTACCGCCAGCGCAATCAGACGGTAAATGCGACGATAATAGCCCAGCAGGTGCTGGATTTCGCCCGTGTCGCCCCGGTGCAGCGGTGCGTACAAGCTGTACACCAGCACGTTGCCCACGCCCAGTTCCGCCAGTGACAGCATGGCCAGAATGTTGCTGTACAGCCCGTTGACACCCGTGTAATCCGCGCCCAGCCGGCGCACAAACACCGTTCGCACGGCAAAAGCCAGCAGCAGCGTAACCACCTGCCGCACCGCGCCTACACCGATGTTGCGTGCCGTGTTTTCGCTCCTTGATGCTGTGTTCATGATTCCTCTCCGCCTGTTTCGCCTGTCTGCTCCTGCGCCGCGTCCTCCGGCTGCGTGTTAAACGTCAGGCGCAGTTTTTCCGGCGGCACAGTGCATCGCCACCTGCGCTTCTTCTGGCTGCGCGCATTTGCCTGCTGATCAGGCGTGTCCTCCGCGTCCGGCTGCCACTTGCCCAGCAGTCCCAGAAACAGTATGTTCAGGAAAACGCCCTCCGTGTTGATGCACAGGAAATACAGCAGGAAAACGCCCAGCACATACAGCAGCCGCGCCTTGGCAAATTTGGTGCGGATACCGCGGTACGTCAGCCACAGCCAAACTGCCGGGAGAATCAACCCTGTATCCATGACGAAGGCGGCAAAGCCGTTGGAAATGTTCTGCACCCTGTGTTCCAGCAGGATTTCCGCCTTCCGCTCCGAGAAAACGCCCTGTCCCGCAATGGGGGATTCCAGCCCGATTTCAAAGCCGCTGAAGGTGTCGTTCCACCGCGTGTAGAATGAACCGCCGGAATTTCGTCCGACAATCTTGCGTTCCACCACGCCCGTGGCAGACTCGATGACAAACAGCAAAATCAGCCCAATGAACGCCGCCATCTTGATGCTGCGCGCCATTTTCCCGCCCTTTTTGCGGAATGCCACCGTCAGCAGCACAACGCCCAGACAAATGAAGCCTGTTGTGGACAGCGTGCTGAGGATGGTGACGATCAGCAGCGCAATTTCCCAGCAGTATTTCTTTTTGCTCATGCCCATGCGCGTTTCGTCGCTCATCAGGAACAGCAGCGCGAAGTTCAGGAAAATCTGGTGGCTGCCCGGCTCGTTGAACATACCCGCATTGCGGTGGAAAACCGGGATGTTCAGCCAGCCTAAGGTAAAATAAGGCGTCAGATAAAATCCGTTGACGCTGGAAACTTCGTAGTGCAGCAGCGGCAGCGGCAGCGACAGCAAATCGCCGATGACGAAGGAAATCAGGCTGATGGCCGCCTCTGCCAGCATGACTTTGGTATACAGCCGCATATACGTCCGATACCCGATGCAGCTTTGCAGAACCAGCACATAGCCGATGTTGCAAAGCCAAATAACAATATCGTTGATGTGGATGCCGTTCTGCGGGTTGACGAAGCTCGTCAGCAGCAGCGCCGCCGTCAGCAGCAGCGTCAGGCGTACATTCTGGACGCTGATTTTCGGATGATGCGCCCGCGTCAGCAGCAGAATCGACGCAATCAGCATGGCTGCCATCAGCGGCATCCGCAGCACCTGAAAATACAGCGAGCCCATGCCCAGCACGCCAATCAGCACGCAGAACGCATCCACATGGTTCTTTGTGATTCGGAATTTCATCGTGCAATCTCCGTATAAATCTGATGCAGTATCTCCAGATTCTTCTGCGCATCATGCGTTTTTCCGGCATGTTCTTGCCCGGCGCGCGCCATCTGCGCCGCTTTTTCCGGATGCGCGAACATCTCGCAGATATCATATGCCAGCAAATGCGGGTCGTCTGCCGGATAAATCAGCCCTTCCACGCCGTGCGTCATCAGACAGCGCACGCCGCCGACATCCGACGCAATGCACGGTGCGCCAAGCAGCATCGCCTCGCCCAGCGAATTGGGGGAGTTTTCAATGCTCGACGGCAGCACAAACACCTGACTTTTTAGATACCGCTCCTTCATTTGCTGTGCATTCAGGCTTCCGGTAAAAACAACATGGTCGTAGAGGTCGTTTTCGCGCAGCAGACGATGGATGTACCGTTCATAGGCATTGCGCGCAGGCAGCGGAATGCGCCCATAGTCCTTGCGCCCCACATAGAGCTTGACATCGGGATAGCGCTTGCGGACAATCGCCAGCGCCTGCAATAGCAGATGCAGCCCCTTGAGCGGCACATGCGCCTGACTGCAGAAGAGACTGTGCGGCTCGCAGCTGTCCAGCGACCATTCGCCGGTGTAGAACTCGTCCCGCAGCGTTTCGTTGTTGAAATGATAGGCCGCCTGCGGGGCAAGCTCCGCCATGCAGGCAGCATCCCAGTCGGTGCGCCCGATAACGTGCTGCACCCTGCGCAGGGCTTCCTGCTCATACTGCCCGACGCGGCGGTAGATTGCTTCCTGCCGGACGATATTGCCCTTCACCAAATCCTTCAGCGTGTGCCCGTGGCAGACGTGTTCCGGCAGATAAGCGCGATAATGCTCCGCGTATATGGACAGAAGCCCCTGAATGGAAATTACAATCCGCTCGCGCATCCCCAGGTGTTCCGCCGCATCAACCATGGCCAGCGTGTGCTGATTTTCCGTGCCCCAGAGGTGAATGACATCCGGCTGCTCTTTGCGCAGGATTTCCTCCAGCTGCCGGGTGTAGGCTTCGCCGCAGTGCTGCGTAGGGCGTGTGGGGTTGACAAGCCCGTAATAGCGGTAGCCGTCCACTTCGCCCGTCAGCGCTTTCGGCGCGTCAAACACATACGTCAGCGCCACATCCGGCAGCTGCGTCAGCCGCCGCGACAGCCCGACCAGCCAGCCCACGATATACACCGGGGGAAGCGATTCTTTTTCCGCAATGGCAGGGAGGATAATATTCCCCATCCACATGACCTTCACGCTTCAGCCCCTCCTTTCACTTTGCGCTGTGCGGCATAGTTATTCCGCTGCGCCCCGCGTCAGAAAATCCCGCAGCTTTTCCCGCTCCTGCGCCTGCGATTGGCAGTAGCGCGCAATGTTGCGCACATAGCGGTCATGCACGGCTTCATCCAGCAGCCTTTCCGGCGCAAAATCCGCCATGCTGGATACCGTTTTGCCCAATTCGTTTGCTTCCACCATTTGCAGCGTCCCGCAGCGGCTGCCCACAATCGGTACGCCCCGGAAGAGAATATCGAATACAACGCCGCTGCTGTGCAGGGAGTAATTCTCCGAATAGTTTAGGATGCAGTAGCGGCATTGGCGAATCGCCTCGTCATACGCCGCTTCGGACAGGTATTCCAGCCGCAGCTCGATGTTCTTTGCGCCCGCGCAGACTGCCCGCAGTTCCGTTTCCAGCGGCGCTTCCTGCACCCGACCCGCAATCAGCACCCGATACGGCGTGTTCCGCAGCTGTTTTGCCGCCTCAACGACGCCCTTGTCCGACGTAATCAGCCCGACCATGCCGAAATCATAGCACTTCTGTGCATACGGCACAGGCGGCTGCATCGTTCCTGTGCTGATGTAATCGGATACGACGCACATCGGCCGCCCGTACGCCGCGCCAATGGCTGCATTGGGGCAGATAACGCCGCTGATTTTCCGCCTGCACAGCGCATATAAGCCACGTTTCAAGGCTGAATTGACGCCGTCGGTGCTGTACTGGATGGCGTAGACCCGCGTTTCTTTCTTCTTGAACAGTGCAAGCCCCAGATACGCTGTTGCGACGGCGCTGCACTGGAGGACAATCACGTCATCCTGCGCTTCCCGAAGCAGCGCACGCACGTTCTGGAACACGGCGCGTTTGTTGCGCACCGCCGAACTGCCCACGATGTAATCATGCGGCAGACGAATCAGCTTGTCCCCGAAGCGGTCGCCGTACACCGGCCCGCCCGCAATGCGCACATCCATCTCCGCGCCGAACAGGTCAAGATAATTCTGCGCGACGGTGAAATAATGCCCAGCGGCAATGCCGTCCGTGCTGGTGCTCCGTACATCTGCCACAATCAGCCGCATGATGGTTCGTTCCTTTCGCCGCTTTTCTGCATCGCCTTGCTGTAAATCGCCATCAGCTGACGATAATTTGCTTCCGCCGTGAAATTCTCCTGATACGTTTTCAATGCGCCCTCGCTGACGGATTCCGCGTGCTGCAGCCGATTGAGCGTCTGCGCCAGCTGCTCCGCCGAGTCCGCCGGAAACTTGAAGCCCGTCACGCCGTCCGAAATCAGGGAACCCGCGTTGCCTAAATCCGAGCAAATCACCGGCGTGGCGGCGCTGAAGGCTTCCACAATCGTCATCGGGAAGCCTTCATACCAATGCGTTGGCAGAATCAGCGCCTTGGACTGCCCCATCAGCGCCCGTGCCGCCGAATTTGGCACAAAGCCGCGCAGCTCCACCTGCTTCAGCTTTTCCCGCGTCAGATATTCGCGACACCATGCTTCCTCCGGCCCTGTACCGCAGATGATCAGCTTCATGCCCCCGCCTGAACGCTCGTAGCGCGCCCACGCTTCCAGCAGCAGCCGAATGCCCTTGAGCGCATCCAGCCGCCCGATGTACACCACCTGATTTTCGCGCGCCGCGTATGGCACAATCGTCTCCGACGGTTCCACAAAGTTCGGCTTTACGGACACGTTTTCCGGCGGAATCTGCTCAAGCGCCAGCAGCTTCTGCCGGTTGAAGTCCGTCAGCGTGATGTAATGCAGGCGGCTGTACGTTTTGAGGGCACGGTGCAAACGTGTGCTGAGCACGCAGAGCACCGTCTGCAGGCGGCTGCCGCGGTAGCAGCGGTGCTTCACCGCGCAGTGCAGCCCCTTTTTCGTGCAGTCCTCGCAGATATGGCCGTCGCGGTAGAAAAGCGCGTTCGGGCAGAGCAGGCGGAAGTTGTGCACCGTTTGCACCACGGGAACGCCCTCGCGGAATGCCGCGTAATACACTGCCGGGCCAATCAGCGGCAGCGTGTTGTGCACATGCACCAGCGAAATCCGGTTTTCGCGGATGCTCCGCCGAACCTCGCGGTATGTACGGATGCTGAAAAACATCCCCAGCGCACTGCGGATTTTCTCCAGCGCTCCCATGCGCGAAATTTCCTCGTTCCGCCGCGCATACAGCGCCGCAGCGTGACCGTGCGTTTCCAGCAGGTGCTTCTCGTTCGCCACAACGACATCCTCGCCGCCGGGAACCTGATAATAGTCGTGTACCAGCAGTACAGCGGGCTGTTTTGTCGCTTGCTGCATTTACTTTCTCCTGATGGTCGCGTTCCAGATGAATTTCAGATTCGTGCTCCAGTAGCGCTGGAATAGCCGCTTCGGGTCTTGCATCAGGCGATAGAGCCATTCCAGGCTGTGCTTCTGCATCCATAACGGGGCGCGCCTCACGTTGCCCGAAAAGAAATCAAAGCCCGCGCCGACGCCAATCATCAGCCCATGCACACGTCCTTGGTGCGCCGCCATCCAGCGCTCCTGCTTCGGCGCTCCCAGCCCGACCCACACAAAATATGGCTGCGCCTGATTGATGCGCGCCACGGCAAGCGCATCTTCCTCCGGTGTCAGTTCGCGGAAGGGCGGCGCGTCTGTGCCCGCAATTACCAGCCCCGGATACTCCTGCTGCAGGCGCGCAATCATTTTCTCCTGCACTTCCTGCGTGCTGCCGTAGAAATAATGTCGCCAGCCGTGTGCCGCCGACTGCCGAAAAACCTCTATCATCAGGTCAGGCCCGGTTGTCCGCTGAATCTGCGGATACCCGCGCCGCCGCGCTTCCTGCGCCAGCGGATTGCCATCAGGAATCGCCATCAAACCGCCGTTCTGCACGGCACGGTAGTCCGCATCCTCGTAACTGACGACGGTTGTATGTACATTCGATACGCAGATGTAATCTCCCTGCAATTGATGAATATTCTGCGCCAAATATTTCAGCAGCCAATTCATGTTGATGACTGCAATATTGACCCCTAAAATCGGACAGACCGGAATTTCACGCTTGTCCACTTTGCGGCAGTATTGCGCTGCTCCTTCGTGCGCCGTGGCAAACACCCCTTTCCCCGCTTCCCCAGCAAGAAACCTTGATACTATTTCCAGATTCATCTGCGCCATCTGCTTGCGCCTTTTCCCTTCTGGCGTCCGCTCATTCCACTTAGCGTAGCGCTGCTACGCTGCGTTCCATTCACGTTAGCCAGAATGAAAAATTCGCCGCGCATCTTGGCGCATTCTTATCTGGAAATAGTATGAATCATAAATTACCATTTTCATTATAACGCAAACATCAGTAATTTGCAAGCATTTCCATTTCAGACGATGAAGAAATTTCCTTTTTTTCTGCGGATGAATTGCCGCCCCGTATTCGTTCTTTCATTAGCATACCAATGCGAAAGGAGCATTCTTTATGAAGAACTGTATTTCCCGTTTCTGCCTGCTTGCCTTGCTTCTCCTGATGACCATCGCCCCTGTCCGCGCGGAAATTATCGGGCAGACGACGGAGAACGAGTACATCCACCGCCTGATTGCGGACAACGGGCAGGAACTCTGCTTCGTGTCCGGCGAGAAAGACCCGTGCCTTTCCTATACGGATGTCAACTTCGACGGCATCAGCGATGTGGTGATACTGACACAGCGCGGCGCGAGCAATTTCGTCTACCAGTTTTTCATTTTTGATGGCGAACAGTATGTTCTCTGTCCGCTGACGTTCACGAATTACGACCTTGACGCGGAACACAAAATTGTAAGGAGTTCTGTGAACGGCGGCTTGGCGGGCGGCATTCACAGAGAAACGCTGTACCGTTTTGATGGGACGGAGGCGGTGCTGCTGCGCTGGGCGGTTGGCGAGGAGAAAGAGGACTGGACGTTCGACGCGGATGGTTATACCGTCCGGCACTACAATGATGTGCTGACCCTGCAGGTTTGGGAACATGATCCGGATATGGACGGCATCCTGATTTTTGAACAGGATGTATCTACTGAAGATGAAAATGCGCTGAGGGAAGCGTTTCAAGCGGAAAATGACGCGCTCTGGTCGGGCATCCGCTAAGGCACCACCGCATTTGTGCGGTGTTACCTTAAAAAAGTTAGTCACATCGAACGAAACCGCTTGACAATCCGCCGCACTGGTGCTATCATTCGGATACCCCGATGGGGTATATTGCATTCATCGAAAGGATGAGGGCTGATGATAAAAACAACGCTGAAAATTGACGGCATGATGTGCGGCATGTGCGAGAGCCATGTCAACGACGCAATCCGCAAGGCTTTCCCGGCGGTCAAGAAGGTGACTTCCTCCCACGGCAAGGGTGAAACGGTGGTCATTTCCGAAGATCCGCTGGACGAAGCGCAGGTGAAAGCTGCGATTGCCGCGACGGGCTATGATTTCAAGGGCATGTCAAGCGAGCCGTATCAGAAGAAGCGTTTCCTTTTCTTCTGATGGTTTCATTCGCACAACAAAAAGCAGGGCTGTCTCCGGCGTGGAGGTAGTCCTGCTTTTTGTGTCCTGTGTTAGTTGATTTTTGTTGTGCAGGGGGCTTCACCTCTGCGGAGGCGACAAGAAGGCATGAAAACAGATGAAGTCTGCGGTCGCCCCCTGCCCCCCTTCGCTATTTCCCCCACTTGATATGCTTCATGTGCTTCATCACCAGCGTGGCGCTCACGCCGGTCAGCGCGCCGAAGAGAATGCCGCTGAGCATCAGGACAGCCATGTAGTACGCCAATTGCGACGTGTGGAGGATAATCATCGCCATCACGATTTGCCCGACGTTGTGCATCACGCCGCCGACAATGCTGACCGTGACCGGGTGCATCCACTTCATGCGCGAAAGAAGGCACATGCTTGCCAGCGACAGCACACCGCCTGCCAGTGCGTACGGCAGCGCCGCTACGCCGCCCAAAAACAGCGAGGACAGCACCACTTTCAGCAGCATCAGCACCCACGCCGTCGGCAGGGACAGCATGTAGACCGCGAAAATCAGCACGCCGTTGCTTAAACCCAGCTTGATGCCCGGTACGCCCAGCAGCGGTGGAAACAGGCTCTCCACCCAGCCCAGCACCAGCATCAGCGTCAGCAGCACACTGCACAGCGCAAGCTGTTTTGTGGTGATTTGCTGCTTATTCATTTGCTGCGTCCTCCTGCACGGTCGTCAGCCAGTCCATCAATTCGTCGCGGCTGTACAGCTGGAGCGTCACCTGATTCGGCAGACAGATAATCCTGTTGCCCAAAATGCGTGTGTCCTTGTTTTCCAGCGTCACTTCACCCTGCTCCACGCAATCCTGATTGTCGCAGTTCGCCTCGTGCATGTCGATGCTTGTCGGGGTGACATGGACGATGTTGATGCAGTCGCCGTGGCGGAAGCGATAATAGCCCTCTTCGGTCAGCGGAATTGGCTGATACGTTTTGTCACCGACGGTGACGACGAGGAATGCTTTCACCTGCGACAGGTCGGGGGTGGCGGTGGCTTCGGGGGCGTCCGTGACTTCCGACGCGGCAGCCGCTTCCGGTGCTGCGGTGATTTCGGGGGTCGCCGCTGCCTCCGGTGTGCTGGTCGCCAGCTCTGTCGGCGCCTCGGTCGGCGCATCTGTTGCGGTCAGGGGCAGCAAAGGCGCATTAGCGTCTACATTCGCGGGTGCGTTCCTCCGCAGCACAACCATCAGCACCGCCACAATCAGCAGCAGCGCTGTCACAATCAGCACATTGCACCACAGGCCATTCCGCTTCGCCTTAGGATTCGTTTCCTTCTTCATACCCGTTCCGCACAATCCTTTCGTTATTGAGTATCCCCATCATACAACGCCGAGTCGGATTCGTCAAGGGGCGCGGGCGCAGGTGTTACAAACTTGTCACAAAACGGCGAATCCATCCCGCCGCCATCAGGCGCTTTTGCCCATTTTGTTGGAAGCGGAACGCGTTAGTCCGCGCCGCCCCATGGCAACGAAACCGACGATATCCGCAATCAGCCAGCCCGCCGGAATTGCCAGCCAAATCGCCATCATGCCGAAATGCGGCGCGAAGGCATAGGACAGCACGACGCGCAGCCCAAGCGAAAGCACTGTCAGGACGATGCTCATGCCCGCCTGCTCCAAACCGCGGAAAATGGCGTAGAGCAGGAACAGGAAGCCGATGCCGATGTAGCACAGCCCCTCGGTGCGCAGGTACGTTATGCCGATGGAAAGAGACTCCGCCGATGCATTTTTGAGGAACACGAGCAGCAGCGGCTCGGCGAAAATCGCCACGAGCGCGGAAACAATCAGGCAGAAGCCACCGGAAAGCAGGAACGCTGTGCGGATGCCGTGGCGGAGACGCTGCGGCTGATTCGCCCCCTGATTCTGGGCGACGAAAGTCGCGAAGCCGTTACCGAAGTCCTGCGCGGGGCTGTACGCCAGCGAGTCAATCTTCACGCCGGCAGTGAATGCCGCCATCGCTGCCAGACCGAAGCTGTTCACAAGACTCTGCACACACAGGATGCCGAAATTCATGATGGACTGCTGAATGCTGGTCATGGCAGAGACTGAGAAGATGCGCCCAAACAGCGCGCGGTCGGGGCGCAGGTCGTGCTGCGAGGGCGTCAGCGCCGGAACACGGAAGAGCACATAACCTAAGCACAGAAAACCGGACAGAACTTGCGAAATAAGCGTCGCGACGGCAGCGCCCGCCACACCCCACGGCAGCACCGCCACGAACAGAAAGTCCAGCGCGACGTTCGTCAGCGACGAAATCAGCAGGAAGATCAGCGGCGCGGTTGAATTGCCGACGGCGCGGAGCATACACGCCCCGAAGTTATACAGGAACGTCGGGATGATGCCGATGAACACAATCAAGAGGTAGCAGGAAAGATCGCCCTGCGCTTCGGGCGGAATGCGCAGGAGCGCCATCATGACGGGCAGAAGCGCATAGGACAGGACGGTCAGCAGCGCCGATACGCCCGCAATCAGCACAAACGCATTGCCGACCGCTTTGCGCACGCCGGCATCGTCTTTCTGCCCGAAAAGCTGGCTGACAACAACGCCGCTACCCATGCACAGCCCGGTGACGATGCTCGTGAGCAGAATCATGACGGAAAACGCGCTGCCGATGGCGGCAAGGGCGATTTCACCGCAGTATCGCCCGACGACGAAGGTATCCACAAGGTTATAAAGCTGCTGGAGCAGATTGCCCGCCATCAGCGGCAGAGAAAAACGGAGCAGTCCGCGGAAAATCGAACCATGGGTCAAGTCAACATTCATAATGAGGGAATTCTCCTTTCGTTGCACAGGATAGTATAGGCGAAAAAACGGGAAACGTCAAGCAGGGCGCAAAGGCAGAGAAATCAAGGGAAAGGGAGAAAATACACCAAAAAAACAATTTTTCTGCGAAAACGATTTCGTTCAGGAATATCAAGGACTTTCGGTGAAAGTGGGGAATTTTGCAGGAAGATTGGACAAAAATTGCAAGCCGCAAACTCTTGACAACGCAAAGGCAATTCACCTATAATAGATGCAACGTATCATCTGATACGAAATTTCAAGGAGGGGTTTGACCATGAAGAAGTTTCTCTCTATGGTTTTGGCTGCGTGCATGCTCTTCGGCGCTGGCGCGATGGCTGAAACCGCGGAAGAACCGTCTTACACCTACAATGGCAGCATAACCACGTTCCCCACCAACTGGAATCCGCACCAGTACAAGACGAACACGGACAACACCGCTGTTCTGGCGTACATCGCGGATGACCTGTATACCTTCGACTACAATGACACCCTCGACGGCTATGTCATTAAGCCGAGCATGGCAGTGGGCGAACCGGAAGACGTTACCGCTGATTATGTCGGCGATGAATGGGGCATTCCGGAAGGCGCGACCTCTCGCGCTTGGAAGTACACCCTGCGTCAGGATCTGAAGTGGGAAGATGGCACGCCCATCACCTCTGCTGACTATGTGTACTCCGTGATGAAGCAGCTGAATCCGCAGGCGCAGAACTACCGCGCGGACTCCTTCTACTCTGGCTCTACCGTCATTCACAACGCGGAAGCGTATGCGAAGTCCGGCATGTATGCCTACTCCAGCCTGCTGGATGGCGACAACCTCGCGTATCTGGCGGAGTCCGACTTCACCGTGGGTGAGGACGGCAACTACACCTACAATGGCGGCGACGTTGCTGTGTCCCTGGACAACAGCAACCTGTGGTCTTCCGACAGCCTGAACGACTACTACGGCGCGGGCTACTTCTCCGAGGACATCTACAATGTTCTGAAGAATGCGGAAGGCTCCGACGGCTACATCAAGGTCAACGCTGACCTCGTGAAGACCCTTGAACAGCTGACTGCTGTCCTGCACGGTTATGAGTCTGCGGAAGCCTATGCGGTGGAAGCGGGCGACTACGCTTATCAGGAATGGCAGGAGTTCGTCTTCATCGGCAAGGACAATCCTGAAATGTCCTTCGACCAGGTTGGCGTGAAGGCGCTGAGCGACTACGAAGTCGTCTTCATCCTGGACAAGCCGCTGCAGGGCTTCCAGCTGAAGTACAACCTCGCTGTGACGCTGGTCAACAAGGACCTGTACGAAAAGTGCGAGAAGATCGAGAATGGTGTTTACACCAACAACTACGGTACTTCTCTGGAAACCACCATTTCCTATGGTCCGTACAAGCTGGTCTCCTTCCAGCAGGATAAGGAAATCGTCTTTGAGAAGAACGAGAACTGGTATGGCTACGCCCTGCCGGAAAACGAAGGCTTCTATCAGACGACCCGCCGCGTGACCACCTACGTCGCCGAGGACTCCACCAAGATGGAAATGTTCCTCTCCGGCAAGCTCGACGCTGTCAGCCTGACCAAGGACTACGCGGAAGAGTACGAATCCTCTGACTACTGCTACACCTTTGAAGGCGCTTCCGTCTTCGCTATCACCCTGAACCCCAACCTCGACGCGCTGACTGCGAACCAGAAGGCGGCGGGCGAGAACATCAACAAGACCATCCTGACCGTGAAGGAATTCCGTCAGGCGCTGTCCTTCTCTCTGGACCGTGCGGCGTTCAACATCGCCTGCGTGCCGGGTTCCGCTCCTGCGTTCGGTCTGTTCGGCGATACCATCGTCGGCGACGTTGAAAAGGGTATTTTCTATCGTTCCACCGACGCGGCCAAGCAGGTTCTGGTTGACTTCTGGGGTCTGTCTGACGAAGTTGGCGAAGGCAAGCTGTATGCTACCAACGACGACGCCATCGACTCCATCACCGGTTACAACCTCGAAATGGCTCGTGAATACTTCAACAAGGCGTATGACATCGCAATCGAATCCGGTCTGATGGAGGACGACGATGTTGTGCAGATTGTTATCGGTCTGCCCTCTGCTTCTTCCACCACCTACAACCGCGGCTACGAGTTCCTCGTGAACAACTACACCGAGGCTGTCAAGGGCACCAAGCTGGAAGGCAAGCTGACCTTCAGCCGTGACGACACCATCGGCAACGGCTTCGGCGACGCGCTGCGCAACAACCAGGTTGACATGCTGTTCCTGGTCGGCTGGTCTGGCTCCACCTTCGATCCCTACTCCCTGATGGAAGCCTACCTGTCCCCGTCCTACCAGTATGACCGCGCGGTTGACTACTCCTCTACCCCTGTGACGGTTGAACTGTCCATGGGCAAGGTGACCACCGACGCTGTGTCCTGGTACGAAATCATCAACGGCACTGCCTGCACCGTGACCAACGAAGCGGGTGAGGAATCCGAACTGGTTCTGCCCTACAGCTACGACGAGACCGTTTGCGCGGACCGTCTGCTGGTGCTGGCGGCTCTGGAAAATGCGATGCTGCAGAACTACGACTTCATCCCCACCACGAACGACGCTTCTCTGGGTCTGAAGGGCATGAAGATTAACTACTACACCGAGGAAGAAATCTTCCCGATGTCCTATGGTACTGATCTGAAGTACGTCACCTACAACTACACCGACGCGGAATGGGACGCCTTCGTGGCTGAACAGGGCGGCGTGCTGAACTACAAGTAATTCAGCAGGTAGTTCTGGTGAATCTCTCCGGGTGAGGGTCATCCGGAAAAAACGGTGACTTGTCCCCGGCGGCGGAAGAACACTGCGTCTTCCGCCGTCGGGTTGACTGTGCCGACAAGTGCATAGGAAAGCAAAGTCGCCAAGGTGGGAGGCATCCTTCGGGACGCATTCTTACCTTGGATTCGTTTGCTTTTACACTTGAACGCAAGGAAAGCCGGGACGCAGATGATTTTTCCCATTAGGAAAAATGTATGCAATCTGATGCACGAAAATGCAGGAAAATCAAGGCTTTCCGCGCAATTAGGGGATGCAGGATTGTATCCAGCATCCAAAAATCCCGGACAAAAAAGGTAAATCTTCATTTCTTACGGCTGCACCCGGTGGCGGGTGCGCTTGCGCCGGGGAAGAAAAAGGTACATCGCTGACGAAAAAGTCAGTACGGATGCAGCCGTAAAAAATGGAAAGGGGCTACGGCATGGTAAAGTATGTTATTCGGCGTGTCCTGCTCATGTTGATGGTGTTTATGATTATCATCTCCATGTGCTTTGTGCTGGTGAAGCTCCTGCCGGACAAGCCGGCAGAGCAGTTCGGCAAGGATCAGCAGCTGATTGAGATGCGCCGCGAGGCGCTGGGGTACAACAAACCCCTGATTGAGCAGTATTGGATTTTCATCCAGCGCTCGCTGATTGGCGGCGACTGGGGTGTCAGCGAAACATTGTATACGGGCAAGGACGTCTGGTCTGTGTTCATGTCCAAGATGCCCGCGACGGTCATGGTCAACGTGTATACGATGATTTTCGCTGTGCCGCTGGGTCTGCTTTTTGGCATTTATGCCGCACTGAAGAAGAACAAGTGGCAGGATCACTTCATTTCCACGGCGGTCATGGTGTTCGTTTCCGTGCCAAGCTATGTGTATGCATTCTTGGTGCAGTGGCTGCTGTGCTTTAAGCTGCAATGGTTCCCCTTCCAGATGAAGTCCGGCTATGACTACTTCTCGTGGGATATGTTCGTGTCGGTTGTGCCGGCGGTGCTGTCGCTGGGTTTCGGCACGGTCGCCGGTCTGACGCGCTATGTCCGCGCGGAACTGACGGAAGTGCTGACGAGCGACTTCCTGCTGCTGGCGCGCACGAAGGGTCTGAGCCGCTCGCAGACGACCGTCCGCCATGCCCTGCGAAACGCGATGGTGCCTGTTTTCCCCATGATTCTGGGCGAATTTATCGGCATCATGTCCGGTTCGCTGATTATCGAGCAGATTTTCGGCATTCCCGGCGTCGGCCCGCTGTATGTGTCGTCGATTAACTCCACGCCCCCGGACTACAACTTCTTCCTCCTGCTGACGGCGTTCTATACGCTGATTGGTCTGGCGTCCGGCATCGTGGTCGACATCAGCTACAGCTTCATTGATCCGAGAATCAGAATGGGGAGCAAGAAATGATGAACGAGAAGATGAATTACGCGGATTTGCCTGATTCTGCCTTCGAGCGCGTCCCCATGGAAGGACGTATGCACGATCAGGCGCTGGAAAGCAAGCCGATTGGTTCATTCCGCGATGCGCTGAACCGTTTCTGCCGCAACAAAAGCTCTGTCGTCGCTGCTGGGATTATCGTGATTCTGCTGCTGTACGCGATTCTGGTGCCGTGGCTGTGCGAAACGAATTACAGCCGCGCCCTGCGCGATACGACCTACTTGCAGTACATCAAGCTGCCGCCGAAAGTTCAGGGCTTGGAATGGCTCGGCATGGGCGGCACAAAGACCGGCAAGTACAACGAAACCGACTACATTAAGATGAACGCGATTGCGCAGGAAACCGGTCATACGCCGATTGCCGAGGTCATCAATGATGCGCACATCGACCCGAAGAGCAACAGCAATGTCAATTACTATGACCTCAAAATCGACGTCTACCAGAACATGGGCATGATGTACCTGACGCTGACCCCCGCGCAGTATGAAGACATTCAGGCGTGGCAGGACGAGCACCAGATTCAGGTCATCTTCCCCGCGATTACCGATGCGAAGCAGACGAACGCGAACATCTGGTACGAAGTGACGAAGAAGGGCGCGCCGAAGCTCAAAGACGGCGAACTGAACCCCATCTACCGCACGACGACCGCGACGGACACGTCCTACCATTCGCTGCGCATCGCGGCGGACAATGACCCGGAGAAGCCGCTGGCGTATGCCCGCGTGACCGGTACGTCCGAGAGCAAGTCCTATGTCGTCCGCGTGGACAAGTACAACTACTTCCAGTATCGCTACGGCTTTGAGCCGGCGTTCGTCTTCGGCACGAATGCCACTGGTCAGGACATCTTCACCCGTCTGGCGGCGGGCGCTCGGTTCTCCTTCATGCTGGCGATTTCCATCTCCCTCATCAACCTCGTCATCGGCACGTTCTATGGCGCGGTGCAGGGCTACTACGGCGGCTGGGTTGACCTGACGATGGACCGTATTGCCGACGTGCTGAGCGGCGTGCCGTTCATGGTCGTGACGACGCTGTTCCAGCTGCACTTGGCAAAGACGGTCGGTCCGGTCTGGTCGCTGATATTCGCCTTCATCCTGACGGGCTGGATTGGCATGGCGCAGCGCGTGCGTATGCAGTTCTACCGCTTCAAGGGACAGGAGTACATCCTCGCCGCGCGCACGCTGGGCGCAAGCGACTATCGCTTGATGTTCAAGCACATCTTCCCGAACTCGCTGGGTACGATTATCACGGGTTCCGTGCTGGTGATTCCGGGCGTCATCTTCTCCGAATCGAGCCTGACGTACCTCGGCATCGTCAACCTCGAATCTTCGACCATGACCAGCGTCGGCACGATGCTCGCCAACGGCAAGAACTACCTGTCCACCGACCCGTACATCATCTTCTTCCCTGCCCTGTTTATCGCGCTGCTGGAGATTTCCTTCAACCTGTTCGGCAATGGCCTGCGCGATGCCTTTAACCCGTCTTTGAGAGGTGCTGAGTAACATGGAACAGAAAGAAAAGAAGCTGCAAGTGCGCAATCTGCGCGTATCCTTCCGCACCACGGGCGGCAAGGTGCAGGCTGTCCGTGACATCAGCTTTGACCTGCACAAGGGCGAGACGCTGGCAATCGTCGGCGAATCCGGCTCCGGCAAGTCTGTCACCAGCAAGGCGATTCTGGGTATCCTCGCGGGCAATGCCATCGTCGAGGGCGGCGAGATCCTCTATGACGGTCAGGATCTGCTGAAGATTCGCGAGGACGACTTCTATCGTCTGCGCGGCGACAAAATCGCGATGATCTTCCAAGACCCGCTGTCGTCCCTGAACCCCATCATGCGTATCGGCAAGCAGCTGACGGAAGCCATGCTCCTCAAGGGCAAGGCGCGTCAGCGCTCCTGCCGCCAGAACTTTACCGGCAAGCTCAAGCTGCTGGAACAGTACATGACGGATGCGAACCCGGAGAAGCAGGCGCAGGTCAAGGAAAGCGTCGGGCAGTTCCGCAAGTTCGAGATGTCGCACACGAAGATGCAGCAGGCGTACAACGCCGCCCACGAGCAGGCGCAGGATGCGCTGGACGACATCGAGCATCTGCTCTTCCTGATTGAGAAGAACGCGCTGAAAGACAGCGAGAAGCCGACCATCCGTCAGGTGCGCGACTTCGCTCGCAACAGCATTGACCCCTTCGTCGTTCCGGCGGAGGACCAGGCGGCGGTCGTGGAGAATACGAACTTCCGCATGAACGACACGGAAGACCTGCGCAAGAAGCTGACGAATTTGCAGGGCATCCTGACCAAGGCGCTTGACCGCGTGAAGGAGGAAGAACCTGACTTCTTTGCGATGGGCTACTTCAAGACCTTCGGGCAGGGCGCTGCCCCGACGGGCACGGTGGCACAGCAGAATGCGTTCTATCGCGCATATCTGGACAAGAACTTCCTGAATGCCTTCACCGATTTGGCGACGACGGGCATCACCAAGGCGGATGCCAAGTACACCCAGAAGCGCCGCGAAGCCCTTGACGCGCTCACGAAGGGCATCGACAAGCTGGGAAACAGCTCCATCGAAGCCTTCAAGGAGACGGCGGACGCGCTGTGCAAGACGGTGGATGCGTCCATCGACCCGCTGGACATCGTGAAGGACTCCGCCGCCTGCACCTTTACCGGCAGCATGAAGGCGTACTACCGCACCTTCTACGAGGGCAAGCGCACAAACGGCAAGAAGGAAGCCAAGTACAACCGCGAGCTCGCCCGCGCCGAACGCAAGGCGGCAAAGGGCAAGGCGTACAAGGTTGCGCTGGAAACGACGGTTGACTTCGACCTCGTGAAGGAAAACATGATGACCCTCATGCGCAACCTGAAAGCGCACTATGAGGAACGCGTGGCGGCTGGGTCGAACGAGGACAAGCACTGCAAGACCGAGAAGGTCATCGACTACTTGCAGGAGAACGCCTCCGGCATGGTCTACCACATCACAAAGCAGGCAGCGAAGAACAAGGCGCTGAAACTGATGGCGGAAGTCGGCATCTCTGAGCCGCGCAAGCGCTATCGTCAGTACCCGTTCGAGTTCTCCGGCGGTATGCGTCAGCGTATCGTTATCGCGATTGCGCTGGCGGCGAACCCGGACATCCTGATTTGCGACGAGCCGACGACGGCACTGGACGTGACCATTCAGGCGCAGATTCTGGAACTGATTAACAAGCTTAAGAAGGAACGCAAACTGTCCATTATCTTCATTACCCATGACCTTGGCGTCGTGGCGAACATGGCTGACCAGATTGCGGTTATGTACGCGGGCAAGATTGTCGAATACGGCACGAGCCGCGAAATCTTCTATGAGCCGGCGCATCCGTATACATGGGCGCTGCTGTCCTCCATGCCCGATCTGGACAGCAAGGATCGCTTGGAGGCGATTCCCGGCACGCCGCCGGACATGCGCTTCCCGCCCAAGGGCGATGCGTTTGCAAAGCGCAATCAGTATGCGCTGAAAATCGACTTCGAGAAGCAACCGCCGGAATTCCCCATCAGCGAGACGCACTGGGCGGCAACGTGGCTGCTGCATCCCAAGGCGCCCAAGGTTGACCCGCCCAAGGCCGTCGTCAACCGTATTGAGAAAATGAAGCAGAGAGCAGAAGCGGAGGTGGCGTCCAATGGCTGAGCAGGAAGTTTTGCTGAAAGTAGACCATCTCTGCCAGTATTTCGGCACGAACAAGGCGGTCGATGACGTTTCCTTCGACATCAAGAAGGGCGAGGTCTTCGGGCTGGTCGGCGAATCCGGCTGCGGCAAGACCACGACCGGCCGCTCCATCATCAAGCTCTACGACATTACGTCCGGCAGCATCTACTTCAAGGGCAAGCGCATCGCCGCGGGCGTGAAGAGCTACAAGGACGCGATTGCCGCGGCAAAGGCGGAAATGAAGAAGGCCGACCCTGCGCGCAAGGAAGAGCTGAAGCGCATCATCGCCCAGAACCGCGATGAAATCCGCAAGGCGAAGTTCGACCACGAGAAGTGCGACAAGATTTACGCCAACGCGATGGCGGACGAGGTGGACGCGAAGTACGCTGAAATCCTCAAAACCACACCCGCGGACAAGCTCGACGAAATGAAGCGCGAATACGCCTACGAGAAGAACATCGCCAAGCGCCAGCGCTTCACGACGCAGATCCAGATGATTTTCCAAGACCCGATCGCGTCGCTTGACCCCCGCATGACGGTCTATGAAATCATCGCGGAGGGACTTTCCATCCGCGGCGAAACGAACAAGGCGGTTGTGGACGAAAAGGTCTACAAGGTGCTGGAAATGGTCGGTCTGGTTCGCGAACACGCGGGCCGCTATCCGCATGAATTCTCCGGCGGTCAGCGCCAACGCATCGGCGTCGCCCGCGCGGTCATCATGAATCCGGAACTGATTATCGCCGACGAGCCCGTGTCCGCACTGGACGTGTCGATTCAGGCGCAGGTCATCAACCTGCTCAACGACCTGCGCGACGAGTTGGGGCTGACGATTCTTTTTATCGCGCACGACCTGTCCGTCGTCAAGTACTTCTCCGACCGCATCGGCGTGATGTACTACGGCAACATGGTCGAGATGGCGACCTCCGAGGAGCTGTTTGCCCATCCGCTGCACCCCTACACGCAGGCGCTGCTTTCCGCGATTCCGCTTCCCGATCCGGAATATGAGCAGAAGCGTCAGCGTATTCACTATGACCCGCTGAAGGCGCACGATTATTCCGTGGACAAGCCCTCCATGCGGGAAGTGGAGCCGGGGCACTTTGTGCGCTGCAACGACGCGGAATTTGCGCGCTACAAGGCGGAACTTGCCAAGTAATTTATACTATTTCCTGCATTCATCTGTGCTATCTGCTTGCACCGCGAATTTGGAATAATATCATCCCTATTCAGCCGCAGCGAGGAATCCTGCGGCTGATTTTGGTATTTCCCGCCCCTCATGAAAGGAGCATTTCATGCAGAAAAAGGATTCCCGCAAAGCACAGCGCCGCGTGAACCTCGTGGCGTCGCTCTTAGCCCTTGCCCTGAGCATCGGCATCGCGCTCAACCGCGGACTCAGCACCGCATTGGAACTGAATTCCAACTGCCGCATTCTCAGCGACGCATTCTTCATCAGCGGCATCTTCTTCGGCGGCATCGGCGCACTGGTGGCGATTTCGACGACAGGCTTCTTTGATATGTTCGCGTATGCGTTCAAGAGCCTGCCGATGCTGTTCTCCTTCCTGCGCAAGCCCAAGGATCACCCGACGTTCTTTGACTACAAGACCGCCAAAGCGGAAAAGCGCGAACAGGCGCAGTACGGCCTCCTGATTATCGGGCTGGCGTGCATCGCTGTGTCGCTGCTGGCGCTGGCGGGGTACTATAATCTGTAAGCCTGCGCTTCGGCGCAAAAAAAGCCGCCTTCGAGAATCGGGGGGTGGCTTTTGGTGTTATTGCGGTGTGTGGTCAAAGCCTGCGAAAGCAGCGAAATAGCGGTTTCTAATCATTTTCGAGTGGTCACGAAAATGATAACTGCAGGCGTTTTTTTCTCAGTCCTCCGTGTTGTTTTCACCGCCCAATCATGCTATAATGCAGACAGCGTTTCTGACGCACTAAGATGAAGGGGGATTCTCTTCCATGAACAAGATTCTTTCGACGAAAAACGCACCCGCCGCGATTGGCCCGTATTCGCAGGGCGTTCAGGCGGGCAATACGGTGTATGTGTCCGGACAGCTGTATTTCGTGCCGGAAACGGGCGAGCTGCTGGAAGGCACGATTGGCGAGATGACCGAGCAGTGCATGAAGAACATTGCCGCGATTCTGGCGGAAGCGGACTGCACGCTGGCGGACATCGTGAAAACGACGATTTTCCTGAAGGATTTGAACGACTTTGCCGCGGTGAATGAGGCCTACGGGAAGTTCTTCCCGCAGAATCCGCCGGCGCGTGCGTGTGTGCAGGTGGCGAAGCTGCCGCGGGATGCGAAGGTGGAGATTGAGGCGATTGCGGTGAAGGGCTAATCACCGCAGGTGATTGTCCTTTGGGACGGCATGGCTGTTCTTTTAATAGCGGCTTGCGATTATCGCAGGGATTTCGCCTCTGCGGAGGCGACAAGGGGGCATGAAAACAGACGAATGTCTGCGGTCGCCCCCTTGACCCCTTCGCCGGTCGCCTCCCATGCAGCTTGAATTGTAGTGTTACATAGAAAAAACAAAGGGCACACTAACTATATAGCAGTTACGATAACGCTCAACAAACTTAGATGGGGATGCGAAGCAGTCCAGAGGGCGATCGCAAAGCCCTCTGGTCGCGCCCGCAGGCGCGAAATCCCTGCATAAACACACGGAAGAAGTCTGAGAGTGAAGTCAACTCAATCGCTCGGAAGGGTCAAGGGGCAGCGCCCTTTGCATCTTCCGATGTAAGGAGCAGATAGATGAGTAAGCATATACTGCTGGTGCATGATCTGGCGGGGTATGGGAAGGTGTCGCTGAGCGCAATGATGCCGGTGCTGTCGCATATGGGGCATCACCTGTACACGCTGCCGACGGCACTGGTGAGCAACACGCTGGATTACGGGAAATTCTACATTCAGGAAACAACGGAATACATGCGCCAGTCGCTGAAAGTCTGGGCGGAACTGGGATTCTCGTTTGATGTGGTGTCCACAGGCATGATTCTGTCAGCGGAACAGGCGGCGCTGGTGTCCGATTTCTGTGAGCAGTCCGCGAAGAAAGGCGCGCTGGTCTTTGTTGACCCCATCATGGGCGACGAGGGCAAGCTGTACAACGGCGTAGGGGAGGAAACCATCGCCCATATGCGCAAGATGGTCGCCGTGGCGGACTGCATCGTGCCGAACTACACCGAAGCGGCGTATCTGGCGGACATGCCCTATCACGAGGACATGACCGAGGAAGAAGCGCGCGCACTGACGATTCGACTGCACGAGATGGGCGCGAAATCCGTCGTCGTGACGAGCGCGAAGGTGGACGGCGAGAACTGCGTCGTCGGCTATGATGGCACGAAGGGCGAATTCTTCCGCATTCCGTTCGACCTCATTCCGGTGCGCTTCGTCGGCACGGGCGATATTTTCGCTGCAGTGATGCTGGGGCGGCTGGTGGACGGCGTGCCGCTTCAAGAATCGACACACCGCGCAATGGATGCCGTGCGCACGATGATTGACCGCAACCGCGACAAGGAGGACAAGTACCTCGGCATCCCGATTGAAACGTGTTTGGAGGTGCTGGACGAATGAAGCGCCCGCGCCTGCGCATCACGCTGATTGACCGCAAGGGCAGCTGCCCCTGCCATCATGGGCATAAAATCGGCGATTCGTGGGATTTTGACACCGAGCGCGGGAAGCTCTGCCCGATGGCGATGCACGTTGCGTTCCTGTATGCGGATATCCTCCGCTATGGCGGCAGCATCCCCGGTCAGCCGGACGGCACAGCGGTGTTCTCCTGCCCGGATGCGGACACGCTGAACATCTTCCGCGTGGAGCGGATAGAGGAATAACGCCCGGACGCGGGGCATATCCTCCTTAACGAATCGGAAGGAGGGGAATTGCCCTATGACAGGAACACAGACCGTGCGCCGGACGACGACGCGCGCGCGCCGCGGCGGCTCGATGCAGCTGCTGCGCGGGCTGGGCGCGGCGATGCTGACGACCATCATCGTCGTGGCGGTTTTTGCGCTGCTGATGCAGTGGGTGAAGCCGACGGAGGACACTGTGCGCATCTTCAACCAGCTGCTGAAGGTCGTTTCCGTCGCTATCGGGACGTACATCGCCGTTGGGCGCGGTCAGGAAGGCGGACTGCTGCGCGGCGCGCTGATTGGGCTGCTGTACATGGCGCTGGGCGTGGCGGCCTATGCGCTGCTGAGCGGTCAGGGCGCGCCGTGGACGGCATATTTGGCTGATCTTGCCATGGGAACGGCGACCGGCGGGATAATCGGCGCGATTGTGTCGAATATTTCCGGAAAGTGATTGCAATTAGAACCCGAATCGTGTATAATGCCCATATACCCCTTTTTAAGAAATGGAGGATTACAACTATGAAGCATATCGAAACCATCCAGAAGCCCTGCCTGAAGAACTCTCTGGCCCACGGCGGCTGCGGCGAATGCCAGGCATCCTGCCAGTCCGCTTGCAAGACCAGCTGCACCGTCGCCAACCAGTCCTGCGCCAACAAGGAAAACAGCGACGTGCTCGCGGGCAACGAGGGCAAGCTCAACCGTCTGTACAACCGGAAGTAATGATACGCTTTCCAGATTCGTCTGGCAATCGTATCCGGTTTGCAACAGGCAAAGGCGGAGGCGGCATCATGCGCCTTCGCTTTTTTCGGGTGCAAGGGTGCAAAAAGTATCCTTGCGGTTTATCTAACTCAGGAGGAATAATAGCAATGATTCATACCTTCAAGGCGGTTGGTCAGCCGATGCTGCTGGACGTTGGCAGCGGCGCTGTTCACGCCATCGACGACATGGCGTTTGACGTGCTGGAAATGTGGAATGACCACACGCCGGAAGAGATTCGGGATGCGCTGAAAGAGAAGTACACGGCGCAGGAGCTGGACGAAGTTATCGGTGAACTGAAGCAGCTCGAAGAACTCGGCGCGCTCAATGCCCCGGATAATTATGATGACGTGAAGCAGGTGACCGAGCCGGGCGTGGTGAAGTCCATGTGCCTGCACGCGGCGCATGACTGCAACCTGCGCTGCAAGTACTGCTTCGCGGCGACGGGCGACTTCTGCATGGGCGAGCGCAAGCTGCTGCCCTACGAGGTCGGCAAGGCGGCGATTGACTGGCTGGTGGCGCACTCCGGCAAGCGCGTCAATCTGGAGCTGGACTTCTTCGGCGGCGAACCGCTGATGAACTTCCCCGTCGTCAAGCGGCTGGTGGAATACGGCCGCTCCATCGAGAAGGAGAAGAATAAGCACTTCAAGTTCACAATGACGACGAACTGTGTGCTGATGAACGACGAAATCATGGACTTCCTGAACAAGGAAATGAGCAACGTCGTCATCTCCATCGACGGCCGCCGCGAAGTGCATGACCGGATGCGCCCGACCATCAACGGCAAGGGCAGCTATGACATCATCATGAACAAGGCGCAGGAGTTCGTCCGCCGCCGCAATGCCTGCGACAAGGAATATTACGTCCGCGGCACGTTTACCGGCTTCAACAAGGATTTCGGCAACGACGTGCTTCATTTGGCGGATCAGGGCTTTGACCAGATCAGCGTCGAGCCGGTTGTGACCGACCCGAAGTGCGAATACGCCCTGCGCGAGGAGGATTTGCCCGAAATCCGCGAGGAATACGAGCGCTTGGCGCAGATTTATATGGATCGCCGCGCGAACGGCAAGTGGTTCAACTTCTTCCACTTCATGGTGGACTTGGAGGGCGGCCCGTGCCTGCGCAAGCGTCTGACCGGCTGCGGCGCGGGCAACGAGTATGTTGCGGTAACGCCCGACGGCGATATTTACCCCTGCCACCAGTTTGTCGGCCGCGACGGCTACCGCATGGGCAGTGTGCTGGACGGCACGTTCGACCGCGACATTCAGGCGAAGTTCGCGCACAACACGGTGTTGAACAAGGAGAAGTGCCGTGACTGCTGGGCGCGTTTCTTCTGCTCCGGCGGCTGCGCTGCGAATGCCGAAGCCTTCCATGGCGACATCTCCCAGCCCTACGACATGGAGTGCCAGATGGAGCGGAAGCGCCTTGAATGCGCAATGGCGATTTACGCGAAGGAGCGCGCCGCCCGCATGGCGAAGGAAGAAGCGGCGAAGGAGTGACCCAAGGGGCTTTGCCCCTTGACCCCACCAGAGGCTCTGCCTCTG
>OIYT01000608.1_pt1 | contig 32763 bp, 30 predicted proteins | sample 1588201 | NCBI WGS metagenome assembly OIYT01 (sample SAMN03283260) | human gut metagenome | biome: human-associated habitat; material: feces | host: Homo sapiens | place: USA | collected 2013
CAGAATCCCCAGTTCGGAACACAGCCGGGCAGAACACCGCAGATGCCGCAGAATCCCCAGTTCGGAACACAGCCGGGCAGAACACCGCAGATGCCGCAGAATCCCCAGTTCGGAACACAGCCGGGCAGAACACCGCAGATGCCGCAGAATCTCCAGTTCGGAGCACAGCCGGGCAGACCGCCGCAGAATAATATGTATGGTATGCCGGCAGGTTACGCCGACCCAAGAATGCGTCAGGCAGCATCCGGATACGGCGGAAAAAGAAAAAAGAACAATACGGCAGTGATCGTGCTTATTGTTATTACAGTTCTGCTGATGCTGATTATTGGCGGAGTAGCTGCGTTTATGGTTCTTAATAATGATGACGATGATGACGATGGAGATTCAAGGCATAAAGGCGTTGAAACCTCTTCGGAATACAGACATAATTCGGATACCGATGAGGATGATGATTACAGGGACAATGAAGACGATGATAAGAATGATGAAGATGATGACAGTTCGGTATATGAAGAAACAACGCAGGTGACAACCGAAGAAAAAACAGAGCCTGTTACTACAGAACCGCCGACCGCTGCTCCCACTCAGAAGCTTATCACTACCCCCGATGTAAGAAATCAGGACGGTAATTCAGCCGCTGCAAAGCTGAAAGATATGGGATTTGTTGTTGAAATCGAGAATCAATACAGCAGCGAACCTGCCGGCATTGTTATTGCTCAGAATGTTGCGGCAGGAACAAGCGTTACAGAGGGCACAAGAATTATAATTACTGTTTCTCAGGGAGAAAAGCCGGCGGAAGAAGTTCCGGTTCCAGATGTTCGTGGAATGACAGAACAGCAGGCGTTCAATCTGCTGACGCAAAACGGATTCAATGTTATCAGTTCCATTACACAATACAGTCCTTCAGTAGCATATGGCTGCGTTATAGATCAGAATATTGCTCCCGGAACGAAAACAAAAAAGGGCACATCCGTTCAACTGACGGTTTCACTTGGTTCTAAATACAGCGGCGGTGATTGGTACGGCATAGTTATTACTAAGGAAACAGAACTTAATGTCAGAAAGGGTCCCGGCAAGCAGTTTGAGGTGATTGGTACAGTTCCCAAGGACGGTTATGTGGAGATAGTTTCGCAAAACGGTGACTGGTATGAAATAGTATTCAAGAACGAATACGGTTACGTTCACAAGGATTACATTCAGCTTATGAGCTGGTGACAGCAGAGAGGGGAGAGTGAATGCTCTCCCCAAAAGAAAAAATACGTTCCGGTAAAACCAGAACGTATTTATGTTGGTGCCGGTGACCGGGGTCGAACCGGTACGGTATTGCTACCATCGGATTTTGAGTCCGACACGTCTGCCAATTCCATCACACCGGCGCATCAACATTTTTATTATACCATATATAATATAGAAATGTCAATACTTTTTTAGGTGATTTCAAAAAATGTTTTGTGATTGCTTTTATCAGGAAGGAGAAATGTCAGTTGGCTAAGTCAAAAAGTGATAAGGAACTTGAAAAAATTTATCATGAACTTCGTGAAATGAACGATGATATAGGCAGGAACAGCGAGAACAATGATCTTCTCAACTTTTTTGTGGGACTTCTGATGCTGGCAGGAGGTCTTTTTATGATCTTCAATAATCTGTCGGTAACGAGCAGCTGGGGAATGGGCGGATATTTTTTCCGCATAGGTTCATTCGGAATGCCCAACGGATTGGTAATGTTTCCCATTATAGTGGGAGTGGGGATGCTTTTCCTCATGAAACGCAAGATATTCGGCTGGGTCGTAGTTGCTGTCGGTATTGTCATTGTACTGCTGAGCGTTCTTTTGTCAACGCAGATACATTGGCGCAGTACGTCGGCTTATGTGTTTATAATAATGTTCGGATTGACAGCCGCCGGTGCAGGTCTGGTTTTAAGGGAACTGTTCAGGAAAAAATAAGAGCAATAAAAAATCTCCCATAAGTTTGATACTTATAGTTTAAGCCCCGAAGCAATTATTGATCGCTGTTTCGGGGCTTATTGTTAAGGCAACACCGCACAATGATTGTGTGGTGTTGCCTTAATGAAATTTTTCATGACGCCCATTTTAAGTAGAACTTGATTTTTCCTTGTGTAATATTTTTTTCTGCCAAGACATTTTACCGCACTTTGGACAACGCATATACCTTGTTCTATTCATATGCATAGACATGAATACACTGCTGTATTTGGGAATATGTCTGTGTCCGCACTTTTGGCATTCATAGTATCCTGCTTTTTGCTCGATTTTTAATGCAAAAGGTGTTGCAGCAAGTAGGGGGATAATGCCTGAAATAAAAATAATGTTTTTCATCCATTCCTCCAATGGCATTACAGTTACCACGATCAAAGCAGCAACTAATGGAATCAAACTTACAATTCCCAGGACGATTTCTGTTGTCAGCAATCTTTTATCCGCCTGTTCCTTTTGCTTAATCATTTCAATTAAGTTGTTTTCTAATTCTCTGTTGTAGTTATCCATTGTAACGACCTCCCCGGATAGTAAATCATTAACGGTGATTTTGAGAATATCACACAGTTCGAGCATAATGGATGAATCAGGCATTGATCTTCCCGTTTCCCATTTTGATACTGCTCTATCGGTGATGTTCAGTTTTTCTGCCAACTTCATTTGTGTCAAGTTGGATTTTTTTCTTTGCTCAGCAATGAATTTTCCAATTTTCACTTGGTTCATAGTATGCCTCCTTTCGCTTCAAGTATAGACGATTTTGGTGACAAAGTACACGAACTGATGGTTGAGTGGGGAGAAATCAACCATCAGTAGAGTATATTATAGATTAAATCGGTTATATTGTAAGAACAAGTTCTAAATAGAAATGCCATGGCACTTTTGACTGAAAATCATAAATGCTATGGCAAAATCTTTTTTATGAGTGTCCGCTTTAAGCGGCGGGGATATAATCAATCCAATGCGGCAAAAGCATTTTTAAGATCGTCAAGGATATCATTGATGTTTTCAAGACCTACAGAAAGACGGATCATTCCGCCGTTTATGCCGGCTGCCACGAGCTGTTCATCAGTGAGCTGACGGTGAGTAGCGCTTGCAGGATGAAGAACACAGGTGCGGATATCGGCAACATGAACTTCATTGGAGGCAAGTTTAAGGGAATCCATAAACTTAACGGCTGTATTTCTTCCGCCCTTGATAACAAAGGAAATTACGCCGCTGCATCCCATCGGAAGATATTTTTCAGCCAGAGCATGATATTTATTGCTTTTAAGACCGGGATAATTTACCGATTCCACTTTGTCGTTGGCTTCGAGGTATTCTGAAACGATCTTAGCATTTTCGCAGTATTGCTTCATACGGATAGCAAGAGTTTCAAGACCGAGATTCAGATAGAAAGCAGACTGAGCTGAAGGATAGCAGCCGAAATCTCTCATAAGCTGCATTCTTGCCTTTACAATATAAGCGGCTTTTCCGTATGACTTGGTGTAGACAATGCCGTGGTAGCTTTCGTCAGGCTCTGTGAATTCAGGGAATTTGCCGTTTGCCCAGTTGAATGTTCCGGCATCAACGATAACTCCGCCTACCTGAACAGCATGACCGTCCATATATTTTGAAGTGGAATGGATAACGATATCTGCGCCGTGCTCGATAGGACGGCAGAGGATAGGAGTAGGGAAAGTATTATCAACGATAAGGGGAACATCATTCTCGTGAGCAATTTTTGCAAATTTTTCGATATCAAACACAGTCAGAGCAGGATTGGCGATAGTCTCGCCGAAAACAGCCTTTGTATTTGGCTTGAAAGCAGCTCTTATCTCTTCTTCAGAGGCATCCGGATCAACGAAAATGCATTCAATTCCGAGCTTTTTGAACGTAACAGCAAAGAGATTTATAGTTCCGCCGTAAATTGTAGTTGTGGAAATAAAGCTGTCTCCTGCCTGGAGGATGTTCAGCAGAGAGCAGAGAGAAGCCGCCTGTCCGCTGGATGTACACATAGCGCCGATACCGCCCTCAAGAGCTGCTATTTTTTCCTCAACAGCCATTACAGTAGGATTTTCAAAGCGTGAATAGATAAGGCTTTTGGTCGGATCGTCAAAAACGGCAGCCACATCGTCGGTAGAATCGTATACATACGTGGTGCTCTGTACGATAGGCACTACTCTTGGCTCGGTATTTTTGGGCGTATAGCCTGCGTGTAGGCATTTTGTTTCGATATTCATGGTATTTTTCTCCTTTGCTGTGATAAGTCTTTTATTATGACAGTACAGTCTTTATTCTGGGAATGCAGAATTCAAGAACCGCACAGTATTTATCGGTAAGTGTGATGATATAGCTTTCCTTGTATTTCGGAAAGGAACGGGTCATGGGCCACATATGCTTTTCGATCATATCACGTTCCAGATCGGATATATCGGTCAGATATGCGGCGTTTTCTGCGGCAAGACGTGCGTGCATGGAACTGTGTGAAAGCTGTCCTTTGATCTTATTTTTGTTATATTTTTTACGATCGTAGTAAAAAAGATCATGGAGCAGACCGGCTCTTGCGGCGGCACGGGCATCAAGATGCAGCTTTTTGCAGATTAGATACGTATAATACGAAACGTTCAGACAATGCTGAAAGCGTGTCGTCGAGATATGATGTGTTATTTCCTTGAGTTTGTCAAGTTCACTGCTGTTAATAATATCACTGACGTTGCTGTAGTAGCTGTCAGAAGAAAGTTCTTTTTTTGAGCATATAGCTTTAAGCATATAAAAACCTGCCTTATCAAAGTTATAGAACATTATTATTATATAACACTTTGCAAAAAAAATCAATAGGAAAATCAATTTTACAATATTTTTAACATTTATCGTTACAAAAAAGCATCCCAGAAAGGATGCCTTTTTGCTTAACATATCTGATTTATGCCTTTTCCCATCTCGGAGCATGAGTTTTTGCTCCGCTTGGATTACTCGGACATGGTCCCGGAACAACAGGTGTAGTGTACGGTGCTCCGCCGGTTGGAGTACCAAAACAACGACCTCCTGTTTTTCCGCACCATTGGCATCTTGCTATGTAATTTTCAGGCTTCTGCATTTTAAATTCCTCCTTTTTAGTCATAATATTTATGTTGTAAACGTTCAAGCTCTCTCTGGTATTCATCGCTGTCATTTGTGCAGCCAGTTTCCTGCTTGAATTTCAACATATCCGCATCCAGTTTCCATTGAGTTGTTTGAGAAACAGTATTGTTCCTATTTTCCTTAAATTTACAATATTCCTCTACGTCAATTTCTCCATTTTGAAATTTCTTATCCATTGTTTTGTCTGCCGTATCGAGCATTTTAGCAATAGTTCCTTTTGTTTTCGTTCGGCTGTCTTCATCTTTGACCGCATTAAATCCCAGAGCGCCTAAAGCTGCCATTCCTAAAATTTCCAACAACATAACATAACCTCCCGTGATTTTAATATTGCACTTATATAGGTGCAATATTATTATAAAACAAATTTATAATAAAGTCAATAGATTTTGCACTTATAAGGGTGCAGAAAATTTGAAGGAGGATTTGTGCAGAATGGACAAAAGTGTTGAAACCAAAATCGGTAATAATGTGAGAAATTTAAGAGAAAAAAGTGGAACAACACAAGAACAACTTGCTGCTAAACTTCAGGTCAACGGATGCGATATTACGAGAAGTGCAGTTGCAAAAATAGAAGTTGGACAGCGTCATCTCTATCCCGATGAGATAATTCTTATAAAAAAGATTCTGAACGTAAGCTATGATGACATTTTTAAAATATAAAAACCGCCGTAACCATTATCGAATCAATGGTTACGGCGGTTTTATTTCTTATTGTATCTTTAAATGTTTTATGAAATCAAGCCTTGTTTACGCTGCCGAAGAGTTCCATTTTCTCCTTGACCTTAGCCTTGATAGCCTCAAATCCGGGAGCGAGAAGCTTTCTGGGATCAAAGCCCTTGCCCTGCTGATCCTTGCCTGCTTCGATGTAAGCTCTTGTAGCTTCCTGGAATGAAAGCTGGCATTCTGTGTTTACATTGATCTTGGCAACGCCGAGAGAGATAGCCTTAGCGATCATATCGTCAGGGATGCCTGTACCACCGTGAAGAACGAGAGGCATATCGCCCACCTTTTCGTTTACGGCAGCAAGAGTTTCAAAGCTGAGACCTGCCCAGTTTGCAGGATACTTGCCATGAATATTTCCGATACCTGCTGCAAGGAAGTCAACGCCGAGATCAGCAATCATCTTGCACTCGTTGGGGTCAGCACATTCGCCTGCACCTACAACGCCGTCTTCTTCGCCGCCGATAGAACCTACTTCTGCCTCAATAGAAAGACCGAGACCGTGAGCAACGTTTACAAGCTCAGTTGTTTTGGCAACGTTTTCGTCAATCGGGAAATGGGATCCATCGAACATAATAGAGGTAAAGCCTGCCTTGATGCATTTATAGCAGCCCTCATATGAACCGTGATCGAGGTGAAGAGCAACCGGAACAGTGATTCCGAGAGACTCGTCCATAGCCTTGACCATAGCGGCAACTGTGCCGAAGCCTGTCATATACTTTCCTGCGCCCTCAGATACGCCGAGGATAACGGGGGAGTTAAGCTCCTGAGCTGTAAGAAGAATAGCCTTTGTCCACTCGAGATTGTTGATGTTGAACTGACCTACTGCATACTTGCCTGCTCTTGCTTTCTGAAGCATTTCTGTAGCTGAAACTAACATAATAAAGATTCCTCCTGATATTTTAGGCATCTTCCGCAAAATACTTGTGCGGTGCTGCCTTTACTGTCGTGGGCATTTTCAGCCCTGCAACTACTATTATACTATATCCGGAAATAAAATGCAATACCTTGTGAGAAATTTTTATTTTATTGAAAAATCAGCTTTGACTTGTGCTGAGATCTTCCAGTTCCGAAGCTGATACTTCGGCGATCTTCCATCCCTCGCCCTTGATATTAACGGCGCAGACGGTCAGAGTCTCAGTAGTTTTGCTTTTCTTTTTTACTTTTTTGTTCAGGGTTATCTTGAATTCCCATCCTTTTTTTATTGTGAGCTTCTGAGGTTTGGTATCATATTTTTTAGCTATCTCCGCAAAATAGAGCTTTGCTCCGTCCAGGGCATCACCGGACAGTTTGTTTTTTTTGTCGATTTTCTTGATTTTTAATTTGTAATCATCACGTGCATCTGCGTTATCGTCGTTATATCGTTCTATCATATCGTCCCATTTTTCGTCTGATTTAAGCTGATTTACGACATAATCCGGCAGTATCATGGAAAAATATTTTTTTCCGCCGTTTTTTCCGATACCTGCCCTGACGTATTTTTTTACTGCTTTTTTCGGACCGAGAAAATAGAATACGGCAAGAAGTATCAGAACGATCAGAACGATTGCTGCGGCTGTTCCTGCTATAAGCGGAAGCTTGCGTTTTTGTGGTACGGATTCTGTATAAGCATTAGCTGATGTTTTTTTCTTTCTCATGAGAACACCTCCGGTTAGTATAATCATATCACGAAATATTCCCATTGTCAATAAAAATAATAGAATAGATTTCTGTTTTTCTTGACTTTATTTCAAAAAGAGTTTATAATATAATAATAAATGTATACATCTCCGGAAACGGCACATAATAAAGAAAATTTCAGTCAAGGAGTGTATACAGTTGGAAGAAAAAAATAAAAATGAAAAATCCGTGACAGAGGAAAAGATCGACGAGGCAGAACTTGCAGAAAAACTGGGGCAGACCATTTCGCAGAATGCAAAGCATCTTATCCACTGCCTGACGGTGATAGGTCAGATAGAAGGACACTATGTTCTTTCGGAGCAGAACAAGACCACTAAATATGAACATATAATCCCTGCCCTGGTGGCGATAGAGCAGGACAGAAGCGTTGAAGGACTGCTGATAATCCTGAATACGGTGGGCGGCGATGTTGAAGCCGGTCTTGCAATTGCCGAGCTTATCTCGGGAATGAAAACGCCGACCGTCTCTCTTGTTGTGGGCGGAGGTCATTCCATAGGTGTTCCGCTTGCAGTAAGTGCGAAGCGTTCCTTTATCGTGCCGAGTGCGTCAATGACGATACATCCTGTACGAATGAACGGCACTGTGCTTGGTGTTCCGCAGACACTTTCATATTTTGATAAAATGCAGGACAGAATAGTGAATTTCGTCCTGAAAAACAGCAATATAAAAGAAGATGATTTCCGCCGCCTTATGCTTAATACCGAGGAACTTGTCCTTGATGTCGGAAGCGTTCTTGAGGGTGAAAAGGCTGTGGAGCTTGGTCTTATTGACGAACTTGGCGGTCTCAGCGATGCAATGGAATGCCTTTACAATCTGATTGAAAATACGGAAAAAAGATATATATAATTATAAAGAACTGCTGTACACATTCCGGAAGCATTCTCCGGTGTGTACAGCACTGGAACAGAACTACGGAGGTAAAAATGGCAGAAGCTAAAAAGAACAGCGCAGGATCAGGCTCACGGCAGAAAAAGGGTCAGCCGTCAAAGACTCAGGATGCTCCGAAAGAAAAAACGGAGAGCACAAAAAAAAACGAAAAGAAGCCGGCTGTTACCAACGATCAGAATCAATTCTGGTCTATTGTTCTCTTTGCTGCCGGAATACTTATCGCATTCATGATCGTTATAAAGGGAACTGCCGGATGGCACAGAATGCACAGTATGCTGCTGGGACTTTTCGGAGCGGCAGTTGTTTTTGTTCCGATAACACTCATATATACGGCTGTTCAGATAGGAATGGAAAAAAGCCAGAAAAAGGTGACGGGCAGGGCTTTCTGGGGAATTGCAATGGCGTTTCTGTTTTCGGCTGCATTGCAGATATTCTTTGTCGGTGAGCTTCCGGGCAGAAATTTCTGGAATCATTTCAAGGTACTCTACGAAAACGGCGTTGACGTAAAGGGCGGGGGAGTTGCAAGTATGCTTATTGCCGGTCCGCTTCTGGCGGTATTCGGCGGAATGGGAGCAAAAATCGTTACGGTCATAATGTTCTTTGTTTTCGGTATGCTTCTGACCGGAAGAGGTCTTATGGACTTTTTCAGGCTGCTCCTCAAGCCGTTTAAATTTCTTGGAAACTGTCTGGAAGGTGTTCAGAATATGCTTATGGGAGGCAATTTTGAGGATGCTTTTGATGACGATGACGGCATCGACGATGACAAGGAAAAACGTCAGTTTGATGCGGATCTTGAAGCTATCAACATAGTTAACAGTAAGAATGTCAAAACTAAAATATCCGAAAGCAGCACAGAGAAAAAATCCGGCTATGCCGCAAATGACGATTTCCTCATGGATATTCCGCTTCCTACGGACAATATGATAACGAGCAAGAACAGCACTTCTGGAGAAAGGGGGACCAGAGATGACGCTGACGAGAAACTGGAGGAACTTATTACAAAAGCAGCAGAAGGAACTGCCGCAGGAAGTATGAGCAGAGTTCAGGGTGTAAGTGACGAAAAGGAAAAAGATCCGCCGAAAGAACAGATATATATTCTTCCGTCGGTGGAACTTCTTGCCCCGCCTACGGCAAAATCAAACAGCGCCGAGGCTATTATAGAACTCCGTGAAAAGTCGGATATAATCAAAAATACCCTGAAAAGTTTCGGTATTGAAGTAAAGATTATGGACATTCTCAGAGGCCCGTCCATTACGAGATATGAAATACAGCCGGGAGCCGGCGTAAAAGTCTCGAAAATAAGGGGACTGGAAGATGATATTGCACTGAGTCTTGCGGCGATGGGCGTGAGAATTGAAGCTCCCGTGCCCGGTAAACCGGTGGTCGGAATAGAAGTTCCAAACGTACATAAAGATGTGGTTACTCTTCGTGAAATACTGCAAAGCAATGAATTCCGCAGTTCTGAGAGCAAGCTCACCTTTGCGGTCGGCAGGGATATCGCAGGAAATATTATTCTTGGCGATATCACAAAAATGCCCCATGTAATCATTGCCGGAACTACCGGTTCGGGCAAATCCGTATGTACGAGATCAATTATCATGAGCATACTCTATAAGGCAAGACCGGACGAGGTAAAGCTTATTCTTATAGATCCGAAAATGGTTGAATTCAAAATATTCGACGGCATACCGCACCTGCTTATTCCTATCGTTATTGATGCAAAAAAGGCAGCCGGAGCTCTTAACTGGGCTGTCAACGAAATGATGCGCAGATATACGATTTTTTCGGAAATAGGCGCAAATGATCTGAAATCATACAATTATATAGCCGAACAGGACGAACTTGAAAAAATGCCGCAGATAGTTGTATTTATCGACGAACTTGCAGATATGATGCTGGTTGCAGGCAAGGAAGTGGAAGATTCTATCTGCCGTCTTGCCCAGATGGGCCGTGCCGCCGGAATGCATCTTGTAGTGGCGACGCAGCGCCCTACCACGGATGTTATCACCGGACTTATCAAGGCGAATATCCCCAGCAGAATAGCTCTTTCCGTTATGTCGCAGGTCGATTCCAGAACGATAATCGACATGGCAGGAGCAGATAAGCTCCTCGGAAACGGCGATATGCTGTATATGCCTATCGGAATGAACAAGCCTATAAGAGTGCAGGGATGCTTTGCATCGAATAAGGATATCACGGAGACTATATCGTTTATCAGCAGTCAGGTCAAGGCAGAATACGATTCGTCCATTACCGAGGCTGTTGATAAGTATGTACCGCAGACGAAAGTCGACAAGGATAGTTCCGACAGTTCTGCCGCTGTTACAGACGGCGACTTCGTTGAGAGAGCAATTGAAGTGGCTGTCAATAACGGTCAGCTTTCTACCACTATGCTCCAGAAAAAACTGAAACTGGGTTATGCGAGAGCCTCCAGAATAATGGACGAACTGGAAGAAATGGGCGTTATCGGGCCGAGTGAGGGCTCTAAGCCGAGAAAGGTGCTTATGTCCAGAATGCAGTTTGATGAAAGAAAAATGAGAATGCAGGCAGAATAGAAGGAGGTATACCATGTACGAGGGATTTCTCCCTACAACCAAGCAGGAAATGGATGAACTGGGAATTGAACAGTTCGATTTTATATACATAACAGGCGATGCATACGTGGATCATCCGAGTTTCGGTGCGGCAATTATTACACGTCTTATTGAAGCTCTCGGATTTACAGTGGGTATTATTGCTCAGCCCGACTGGAAAAGCAGCCGTGATTTTACACGGTTCGGTGCTCCGAAATATGCTTTTCTCGTTACATCCGGCAATATTGATTCTATGGTCGCACACTATACCGCTGCAAAGAGAAAGCGCTCCGATGACGCTTATTCTCCCGGCGGAAAGGCAGGCAGACGTCCGGATCGTGCGGTCATTGTCTATTGCAGAAAGCTCCGGGAAATTTTCGGGGATATCCCCATAGCCATAGGCGGACTTGAAGCTTCACTGCGCCGCTTTGCTCACTATGATTACTGGGATGATAAAGTCAGAACTTCCATTCTGCCGGACAGCGGAGCAGATCTGCTTATGTACGGTATGGGCGAACATCAGATAAAGGAACTCTGCACACGTCTTGCTTCCGGTGAGAAGATCACTGAAATTCATGATATACGTGGAACGTGCTATATGACCGAGCCGATAAATACTCCACTCGGAGCGGCGCAGTGTCCGTCTTTTGAACAGGTAAGCGAAAATAAGGCAGAATACGCCAAAGCAACAAAGATTCAGTACGACTGGCAGGATGAGGTATACGGGAAAATAATTGTCCAGCGCTGCGGAAAAATGATGCTTGTGCAGAATCCACCGGCAAAAAGCCTTACAACGGAAGAACTCGACTACATATATAGTCTGCCATATACAAGAGCAGTGCATCCGTCCTATGAATCTCAGGGGGGAGTGCCCGGTATAGAGGAAGTTCGCTTTTCGATCACACATAACCGTGGATGCTTCGGTTACTGTAATTTCTGCTCGATAGCGCTTCATCAGGGGCGGCGTGTTACCTGCCGCAGTGAAGAATCCGTTCTTGCGGAGGCAGAGCGAATAACGAAAATGCCTGATTTCAAGGGATATATCCACGATGTGGGAGGCCCTACGGCAAACTTCCGTCACACATCCTGCGAAAAGCAGCTCAGCCAGGGACTTTGCATGGGAAAGAAATGTCTTGCTCCCGTTCCCTGTCCGGCACTGAAAGCCGATCATCGGGAATATCTTGCCATGCTCCGCAAGATACGGAAAATCAAGGGCGTGAAACGGGTATTTATAAGGTCGGGCATCCGGTATGATTATCTTATGCAGGATGAAAACGACGAATTTATCAGGGAACTTATAAAATTTCATGTAAGCGGTCAGCTGAAAGTCGCTCCGGAGCACTGCTCGGCGGCTGTTCTGGATAAAATGGGAAAGCCACATATAGAGGCGTACAAGGCGTTTCAGAAGCGCTTTTACGAGATAACCAAGGGGATAGGCAAGGAACAGTATCTTGTACCGTATCTTATGTCCTCGCATCCGGGAAGTACGCTGAAAGAGGCGGTAGAGCTGTCGCTTTTCCTTAAAGAGAACAAGATACGTCCCGAACAGGTGCAGGACTTCTATCCCACGCCGGGAACGATATCTACCTGTATGTTCTATACGGGGCTTGATCCATATACAATGAAAGAGGTATATGTGCCGAAAACTCCTAAAGAAAAGGCTATGCAGAGAGCTTTGCTGCAATATTTTCTTCCGCAGAACAGGGAGATCGTTGTTGAGGCACTGAAAAAGGCAGGAAGACGTGATCTTATAGGCAGATCTCCGGGATGCCTTGTAGACGATATTCCCGGCAGAAAAGGAGGTGACGGCTCATGGAAAGGAAAGGCAGGAAACGGCGTTCAGCACCGAAAAACGGACAGTTCCGTCTTACGTCAGGGGAAAAGGAACTCGTCAGAAAAATCGGGCAGGTCTATGGGAAGCAGCCAAAGAAGAAAAGGGAAAAATCGCTGAAAATCCTGATTCCCGTTTTGCTTGTCATACTGGCAGCAGTATTTATTGCAGTAAGAATCCGTAATAACGGTCAGTCTCCGCTTCCGGAGGATAAACTGACAGTATGCTTCATCGACGTAGGGCAGGGGGATTCTGTTTTTCTAAGCGCCGGAGGAAAGAATATGCTTATTGATTGCGGAGAAGCAGAGGCAGCCGACGATGTAATACGTTTTCTCAACGAAAACAACGTAGAAAAGCTTGATTATGTGGTGGCAACTCATCCGCATTCCGATCACATGGGCGGTATGTATAAGATAGTCGATCAGTTTGAGATCGGGGAGATGATAGTTCCTCATCTTGACGACAGCGATATTCCGACCACAAGATATTACGAAAAGTTTCTTGATTCCTGTGATGCACGGAAACTTTCACTGACTGAGGCAAGGCTTGGAAGAACCATAGAACTGGGAGATGCCAAGGCTGAGATAATTGCTCCATGCAGTCCGGGTTATGATAATACAAATAATTATTCCGTAGGACTTTTCCTGACTCACGGTGAAAATACTTTTATTTTTACGGGAGATGCCGAGGCTCTGGCAGAAAAGGAAATGGCTGAATCCGGAAATCTTCGTCATGCGGATGTTTACAAAGCAGGTCATCATGGCAGTGATACTTCAAGCTGTGAAGAATTTATGGCTGAGATCACCCCTGATTATGCGGTGATATCCTGCGGAGAGGGAAATTCTTACGGACATCCCCAGAAGCAGACTCTTAAAGAGATAGGCAGATATACCGACAAAATTTATCGTACCGATCTTGACGGCACGGTTACGTTCGTATCGGACGGCAAAAAACTTACCGTCAGCACAGAAAAGGAATAGCTGAATGATTATTATAGACAGATTTGAAAACGAAAAAGCCATCCTTGAAACAGAGGACGGAACAATGGAGATCATGCGGTGCTTTCTTCCGCCGGATGCCCGGGAGGGAGACGTGGTGATCCCGAATGAATGCGGATATACCGTAGATCATTATGCAACTGAGGAAAGGCGGAAGTCTGTGAGGGATAAACTGCACGGACTGATAAATAAAAATGACTGATATTATAATTATCGGCGGAGGAGCAGCCGGATGCATGGCAGCCGTGCAGGCAGCAAGATTCGGGAAATCCGTTATTGTTTTCGAGAAAAACGAACGTACCGGACGCAAGCTGAGGATAACCGGAAAGGGACGATGCAACGTCACAAATAATTCCACGGTTGAGGAACACATGAAAAATATCCCTGTAAATCCACGTTTTCTGTACAGTTCCTATTCTTGCTTCGATGCATCGGATACTATGAATTTCTTTGAGGAACTGGGTGTTCCTCTTAAAACCGAACGTGGAAACCGTGTTTTTCCCGTAAGCGACAAGGCTGACGATATCGCAGATGCCTTGGCACGTGAAATGAAAAGGCTGGGCGTAAAGCTGATACACAAGCGTGTTTCCGGACTTATTGCGGAGAACGGACGATGCTGCGGTGTAAAAGCCGGAGGTGAAAGATATTTGTCGTCGTCGGTACTCATTGCCTGCGGAGGAAAATCCTATCCCAATACCGGTTCTGACGGTGACGGATATATGCTTGCGGCTTCGGCAGGTCATACGATAACCGATATAAAGCCAAGTCTTGTTCCGATGACTTCTCCGGACAGATATTGTGCAGAGATGATGGGGCTTTCCCTGCGCAATGTAACTCTGAATCTTTACGACCGCAGTGAGCTGATTTACAGTGAACTGGGGGAAATGCTCTTTACGCATTTCGGCGTATCGGGACCGCTGGTACTCAGTGCAAGTTCGCATATACGTGATATGCAGCCTGACCGCTACAGGCTCAGAATCGACTTGAAGCCGGGACTTACGGCAGAGCAGCTTGATCTGCGCATACAGCGTGATTTCAAGGAAAATCTTAACCGGGATTTCACAAACGGAATAAGGAAACTGCTGCCGTCCAAACTCATTCCTGTTGCAGTAAGGCTGTCGGGGATATCTCCTGAACAGAAAGTCAACGGTATTACCAGAGAACAGAGGAGAAAGTTCGGGGAACTTGTCAAGGCATTTCCCGTGCGCATTTCGGGATTCAGACCGATAGAAGAGGCGATAATAACAAGCGGCGGAGTATCAGTCAGGGAAATCAATCCCAAAACAATGGAATCAAAGCTTCTGCCCGGATTGTTTTTTGCAGGAGAAGTCATTGATGTGGATGCATATACAGGCGGATTCAACTTGCAGATAGCATTTTCCACTGCGTATTCGGCAGCTATGTATATGTAATAAAATTAATCTAAAGGAGTTAATTATGAAAACGATAAACATTGCAATCGACGGACCTGCCGGAGCAGGTAAAAGTACAATCGCAAAAATGGTCTCGGCAAAGCTGGGATATATCTATGTGGACACAGGTGCGCTCTATCGTACTGCCGCCCTCTATATCACGGAAAACAATATTCCCGATGAGGAAATTGAAAAATCTTTGGAAAACGCCGATATATCGCTGAAGTTCATTGACGGAACACAGAGAGTATTTCTTGGCGGCAGGGATGTTTCCGAGCTTATCAGAACGCCGGAGATCTCTATGGCTGCATCACGGACGTCGGCTGTTCCGGCGGTAAGGGCATATCTTTTTGAGACGCAGAAGAAAATCGCCCGAGAAAACAACGTTATTATGGACGGACGTGATATCGGAACGGTAGTCCTTCCTGACGCAGAAGTGAAGATCTTCCTGACTGCTTCCGCCGAAGAACGTGCAAACAGGCGATACAAGGAACTTGCCGAAAAGCCTGATTGTCCGCCATATGAGGACATTCTCAGGGATATTATCCAGCGTGACTATCAGGATATGCACCGTGAGACCGCTCCTCTCAGGCAGGCAGACGACGCTGTTCTGGTAGATACGACAAATCTGAATTTAGAGCAGTCTGCCGAAGAAATAGTAAAGATAATTACCGAAAGGATCACAGGTGAGGTCTGATGTATTATTTTTGTAAGGCTCTTGTCTGGCTTTATATGCATATCGCCTATAATCTGCGGTATAAGGGACGGAAGAACATCCCGAAACGAACTGCGGTGATATATGCTTCAAATCACAGAAGCTATGCCGATCCTCCCCTGGTAGGAGCCGGGGGACGTGGAAAGTATGCTTTTATGGCTAAGGAAGAACTGTTCAGAAATAAGTTCTTTTCACTGCTTATCCGTTCGCTGGGGGCTTTCCCGGTATCGAGAGGAAAAGGCGACACCGAAGTCATTGACAGAGCCGTTGAAAAACTCGGACAGAAGCGCAGTCTGATGATCTTTCCGGAGGGGACTCGTTCCAAGGATGGAAAGGTCGGCAGGGGACACGGCGGAGCTGCTCTGATAGCTGCACGGTCGGGATGCCCTATTGTTCCAGTGGGCATCGTTTACGGCGATAAGCTGAAATTCCGCACAAAGCTTCAGGTTATTTACGGAGAGCCTATTGATCCGGCAGAATACGTTGAGATCGGTGACGAACCCGATCCACGTCAGCTTGTCAGGCTGAAAAAACGGTATATGGCGGACATAAAGCGTCTCGTGGAGGGAGAATCGCAAAAGAATACGGAAACTGTCACCGGGGAGGGAACAGTAAATGAGTAAGGTTACAGTGGCAGAATCAGCCGGTTTCTGCTTCGGCGTGGACAGAGCCGTGAAAATGGTCTACAGCGAGCTTGAAAAGAATACAAAGGTCGCCACACTCGGACCGATCATCCATAATCAGGATGTGGTCAACGATATGAAAGCAAAGGGCGCAAGAATTATAAATTCTGTAGACGAACTGGAAGCCGATGAGACGGTAGTTATCCGTTCTCACGGAGTCGGCAGGGAAATTTACGAACAGATTGCAGCAAAGGGCAACAGGATGCTTGATGCGACCTGTCCGTTTGTATCAAGAATACATAAGATTGTTGCCGAAAAGACAAAGCAGGGATATTTTATTCTTATTGCCGGAGATGCATCACATCCGGAGGTTCAGGGAATCGTTGGTCATTGTGACGAAAATTGCCTTGTTTTTAAGGATAATTTTGAGCTAAAAGCCTTTTTTGAAAAAAAATACACAAATCTTAAAAAAAAGCTTGCAATTGTGGCGCAAACAACGTATAATATAGTAGTATGGGATGAGTGTTTAAACGTGATCCCGAAGAATGACCCGAACATCGAAATTACTGATACAATTTGCAGCGCCACCGATACAAGACAGTCCGATGCGGCTGAACTTGCAAAAGATTCGGATATCATGCTGGTAGTCGGCGGCAGGCACAGCTCAAATACGGTCAAGCTGTATGAGGTTTGCAGCCGTTACTGTAAAACTTATCATATTGAAAATTCGGACGAGCTTCGGTCGCTCAATATTCCCGGTGCTGAAAAAATCGGCATTACTGCGGGGGCATCCACCCCTGCTTATATAATTAAGGAGGTACAAACCACTATGGCAGAAAATGGCATTATTACAGCTGCTCAGGATGAGGAAATCGACTTTGCTGAAGCAATCGACCAGTCATTCAAAAAAATACATACAGGAGAGAAGGTCAAGGGTACAGTCGTTAGCGTTGATAACGCTGAGATCACCGTTGATCTCGGAACAAAGCATACAGGCTATGTAAAGCTTGAAGATCTTACAGACGACCCTTCAAAGAAACCCGAAGACATTGTCAAGGTTGGCGATGAGATCGAACTTATCGTTATTAAGGTAAACGATGCAGAAGGTACTGCTCAGCTTTCAAAGAGAAAGGTTGACGAGCAGGCTGGCTATGATATCGTTGTAAAGGCACACGAAGAGGGAACTGTTCTTGAAGGTATTGTTCAGCATATTGTAAACAAGGGCGTAACTCTCAACTACATGGGAGTAAGAATTTTCATTCCTGCTTCACTGACAGGTCTCCCAAGAGGAGCAGAGCTTGACGAACTTCTTAAAAAGAAGGTTGAGTTCATGGTTATTGAAGTTACCGAGGGCAAGAAGAGAGCTATCGGTTCTATCAAGGCTGTTCAGAATGCAAGAAAGGCAGAAGCTCAGGCTAAGTTCTGGGACAATGCAAACGTAGGCGATGTTTATGTTGGAAAGGTAAAGTCACTTACAAGTTTCGGTGCATTTGTTGATCTGGGCGGAATTGACGGAATGGTTCACATTTCTGAGCTTTCATGGAAGAGAATCAAGCACCCCAGCGAAGTAGTCTCCGTTGGTGATACTCTTGAAGTATACATCAAGGATCTCAGCCGTGAAGACAACAGAATTTCTCTCGGCTACAAGAAGGCAGAGGACAACCCTTGGGATAAATTCAGCGCACAGTACAATATCGGCGATGTTGTTAAGGTAACTATTGTTTCTACTACAAGCTTCGGCGCATTTGCAAGAATTATCGACGGCGTTGACGGACTTATCCACATTTCTCAGCTTGCTGACAGAAAGGTTGAAAATGTAAAGGACATTCTTTCTGTAGGTGACGAAGTTGATGTAAAAATCATTGACATTGATCCGGAGTCTCACAGAATCAGCATTTCTATCCGTGCTCTTCTCGAAGATGCAGAGGATGAAGCTGCTGAAGACGACGCTGAATAATCATAAAATAAAAAGAGCTGCATGATGCAGCTCTTTTTTGCTATCAGTCGTTAGAATTCAAATTTGAATTTCTGTCCTGATAGCTGTTATTGGAGTTTTTGTCGGAAGCTCCGTTGTTTGAGTTCTTGTTCTGAGAGCTTGTGTTGTTCTTGTCATTGAAGTTGTTTTTATTCTTGCTCATAAATAAGACCTTTCTCCGCACAGCCGCTGTCACTCAGAAGCAGCCGACTGTGCGGATAGCAGGCAGCTTATAAAGAGTGAAACGTCGGGGAGTGCAGTTTTTCCCCTGTACACTTAGTATTGCCGCTGTACTGCAAAATATTCATGAGACAATCAGTCGAGTTTAGTAAATCTTCTTACATCTCCTGCTTTGCCGACGAACATGGATTTAGGTCTTGCCCATACCTGACCGTCTGAAAGGGATTTGTATATAACAAGCTCTTCATTGTTTTCGCTGTGGCGTGCAACTGTTATGAGCTGGTACTCGCCGCCCTTGAAATGGCGGTATTTTGCACCCTCAATGATCTCTGTTTCCTTATCCTCAGGAACATCCGCAGAAGGGGTTGATTCCGGTTCGGTGTTGACAATGTCGTCGGAAACGATTATCATTGCAGAGTATGGCGGCATTTTTACATATGCTCCGCCGTTGTCGACCTGGATCTGCTTTGCACTTATAACATCAACAAGTGCGGGAAGATGAGTGCCGAAATTAAGATCAAATTCGTAATCACCGAGATTGAGAGCAACGTAGACGGTCTGGTCACCTTGCATTTTTTTGAAGAGGAGCTGCTGATTTGTTATCATAACTCTTTCGTAAGTACCGGTGCGGATTGCAGGATATGCACGGTAGATGCGTCCGAGTTTTACGATGTGATTATACAAGGAAGTATTTTCCCTGCCCATATCCTGTAGGTGGAGACAGGGACGGAGATTATCGTCGGAGTTGTTTTCCTTGCGTCCCTGAATGCCGTATTCACTGCCGTAGTAGATTGACGGAATACCGGGCATTGAGTACATCAGAGTGTAGATCAGCGGCAGATAGGCCTGATTGTTTACAGTGCTTGCAAGACGGTTTACGTCATGATTGTCAACGAAATTGTAGAGAGTGATGCCTCTGTAGATACCGCCGTTTGCTCCGGACTGACGGTTGATGGAGTAGTCTATTTCAAAGTAATTTTTGTCGTTGTGAGAAGAATAAAGACCCTTGTAGCATTCATAGTTTGTAACGCTGTCGAGCATTTCTGGGTTTGCCCAGCGGTTATAATCGCCGTGGATGATCTCGCCCATGAGCCAGAAATCGGAACGTTTGCCCTTGCAGAAACTTCTTATTCTCTTGAAAAAGTCAAAATCAATGCAGTCTGCCGCATCAAAGCGGATACCGTCAATCTTGAATTCCTCAATCCAGTAATTGATAGCATCTATAAGGTGATCGCATACGCCAACATTTCGGAGATTCAGTTTTACGAGATTGTAGTGACCGTTCCAGCCCTCGTACCAGAAAGGATCGCCGCAGGGTGAAGAACCGCCGAAGTTAAGGTTCTGGAACCAGTCGCAGTATCCGCTGCCCTGTCCTTTTTCCTGAATATCAACGAACTGTGGGAATTTTCTGCCTACATGATTGAATACTCCGTCCAGAATGACCCTGATACCGTTTTCATGAAGTTTGTTGCAGATATTGCGGAACGAATCGTTGTCACCGAGACGTCTGTCGATTTTTTTATAGTCAATAGTATCATATCCGTGTTCAACGGATTCAAAAACAGGACCGAAGTAAATGGCATCGACGTTCATTTCTTTGAGGTGAGGGATCCAGTCAATAACTTTATCGAGACGGTAAACAACTTCGCCTCCGTCATTGAATTTGGGTGCGCCGCAGAAACCCAGGGGATAGATGTGATAGATTATTGCATTTTCATACCAGTTCATATTATTAATTTCTCCTTAAATTTCCTGAGCCCTGCCCGAGCACAGGATTTTATTTTGTTATTTCCGGCTTCCTTCCAGAAAATAGGATGCTTCCATATCGGCGACATTCAGGGCAAATGCGAGAGGGTACATTTCCAATGCTTTGCCGATAGTGTTTTTGTCCTCGATGCCTGAGAATCCCATGTGATAGCGGATAGCAAATGCTTCCTCTCTGGAAAGACGGCTGTCTCCGTAAAAGAATCCGGAGATTATGTAAACTGATTTTTCTCCGTGACCATAGGGCATAGTATCATTAATGGCGTAATAGGGATATTTCTCCCATACGCCTTCTTCATTTTTCCGGTTTCTGTATTCGACCGTGTAGAAGTTGATCTTGCACAGATCGTGGAGCAGAGCTACGATAGCGATAGTTTCCTCGGAATATTCCATGCCGTATTTTTCCTTTACCCTTGGACGTGAGAGATAGTCCCTGAGACAGTGATACACATTTACGCTGTGTTCGACAAGTCCGCCTTCGTAAGAGCCGTGATAACGTGTGCTGCTGGGAGCGGTGAAAAAGTCGCTTTTTTTCAGATATTCCAGCAGTTTATCAGCACCGTCACGCTTTATGTGTTCGTTGTATATCGAAATAAATTCTTCTTTTGGTGTCATTTTGTCCACCTCCTTTGAAAGGCGATGCCGCCTTGAATTTCCCTGCTGTGGGAGCAATGTGTAATCTATAATGTTATCATTATACCACATTTAAGAAAAATATTCAATAGTTTTTTGATGATAAAGAATATTAAAAAGTGTTGTAATTTATTCTTTGGTATGATATAATATAATAAGGTAAATGTAACCAAAGCAAAAAATTTTGCAAAAAGGAGAATCATAATGGCTATAACAGAAGCAGTTGAAAATTATCTTGAAACTATATTGATCCTGTCTAAACAGCAGCCTGATGTTCATGCTATAGATATATGTTCATATCTGGGCTATTCTCGTCCTACTGTCTCTATTGTACTTAAAAAAATGAAGGATGACGGACTTGTTTCTGTCAACAGTGACAATCACATTACTCTCACTGAAAGGGGCAGGGAGGTTGCAGAGCATATCTATGACCGCCATACGGTAATTTCAGAATTCTTTATGCTTCTGGGTGTAAAGCGTGATGTGGCAGTTGAGGATGCCTGCAAAATAGAACATGATATTTCTGATGAAACTTTTGAACTTCTAAGAGAACACTACCGAAAACTTGCCGAAGAAAACGGCAGGAAATAATCTGACCGGAGGATAATAGATGATATGAATAAATTTGCTGTTTTCAGAAAAGAAAATCCGGTTTTTGTTTTCAGATCGTATAATATTAAAGAAACGGAGAATTCCGTTGAACTAAGTTTCCGTTTTTCGATTCCCGGTCTTGCGGAGTTCAATCCGGGCTGGAATTTCCCGAAACCGCCGGAGATAACGGTTTCCGGTGACCCTGTTTTTGAGCAGCTTGTATTCAGTCTCGGAATGGCGGAGGCAGTCAGCTATTGGAAAGCCGTCTGCTCACCTGAATTCAGGGTAGAATGCGGATATCTGAGCAATGAACAGAAAGAATGGTGGAAGAAACTCTGGTATTTTGGTCTTGGGGAATTCTTCTATGTCAACGGTATTACGACATCGCAGCAGGAGCTTGTGAATATCGTATGCACAGGAACGGAAACAGGATCGGAAGCCGCTTCGGAAGGTCATAGAAAGGGATGTCTTATTCCCATAGGCGGCGGAAAGGATTCTGCTCTTACGCTTGAAACGCTGAAAAACTACGGAATGGAATGCCAATGCTATACTATCAACAAGAGATGTTCCGTAAGCGGAACCGTTGAAGCAGCAGGTTTGCCGGCTGATTCGCTTATAACGGCACAGCGGAAATTCGACCGCAGTCTTATAGATCTCAACAACAAAGGCTATCTTAACGGACATACACCGTTTTCTTCTGTTGTTGCTTTTTCGGCGGAGATAACGGCGTATATCTTCGGACTTGAGTATATCGTTCTGTCCAATGAATCAAGTGCCAACGAAAGTACGGTAGCAGGGCTCAGTGTAAATCATCAGTATTCCAAGAGCTTTGAATTTGAGCGTGATTTTCATGAGTATGAGAAAAAGTATCTTCGCACGGGGATAAGCTATTTCAGCTTTCTGCGGCCTTTGACGGAGTTTCAGATAGCCGGGATGTTTACATCTCACAGAAAATATCTGCCGGTGTTCCGGAGCTGCAATCTCGGAAGCAAGGTCACGCCTGATATATGGTGCGGCGAGTGTCCCAAGTGCCTGTTCGTTAGCCTGATACTTTCTCCGTTTCTCAGTCTTGCGGAATTAAAAGAGATATTCGGACGTGATATGCTCAATGATCCGGCAATGACAGAGTATTTTACCGAGCTTATAGGGCAGTCGGAGCACAAGCCGTTCGAGTGTGTGGGAAGCGTCAGCGAAGTGAATCTGGCTGTATCACTGACTATAAACAGGCTTATGAAGCAGGGGGAAGAGCTTCCGCTGCTGTTTGACGGATATGTTAAGTCCGGATTGTTTCATCCGGAGGGACTGGAAGAACTCCGGAAAAACTATTGCCTGTATTATAATGAGCAGAATCTTCTGCCGGAAAAATTTGAAGAAATTCTAAGAAAAGAAATGGAGCGTCTCCTTTGAAAAGATTTATAAAGCACATAAAAGATCTCACGGAAAATAAATCGATTTGTATTCTCGGTTTCGGACGTGAGGGAAGAGCAACTCTTGATATACTTTCGGAATATTGTGATCCTGCTTCTGTTGCCATTGCAGATATCAATAGTATTGATCCAGCCGCCAGCGGTCTTTCCGGCGATATCAAGCTGATATGCGGCAATGATTACCAGAAATCGCTTGATGAATTTGATATTGTTTTCAAAAGTCCCGGAATTGTACTGGAAAAGCAGCCGGATGAGCTGAAATGTACGATTACTTCCGAAACGCAGGTCTTTTTCGAGGTGTATCGTGAACAGATAATAGGTATTACCGGAACAAAGGGAAAAAGCACCGTGACTTCGCTGATATATCATATACTGAAAACTTCGGGAAAGAAATGCTGCATTGCCGGAAATATCGGTATTCCGGTGTTTAATATCGTTAAGGATATGGACAGTGAGACACTTGTTGTGTGTGAGCTTTCCTGTCATCAGCTCGAATATATGACTGTTTCACCGGCGGCGGCGGTGTTCCTTAATCTGTATGAGGAGCATCTCGACCATTACGGAAGTATGGAACGCTATTATAATGCAAAGAAAAATATTTATCTTTATCAGGACGAAGAGGATTGTCTGCTGATAAACAGCGATATTGCTCCGAAAGATGAGGACGGACTCGTTTTTGCAATTTCCGATAAAGATCCCGAAGCCGATATTTATGTCAGCGGCGGTGTTGTGGAACTCAGGTTCAGCGGAGAAAGCTACACGATTCCTGCGGACAGGATAAAGCTGCTCGGAACACACAATCATTTCAATATTGCGGCTGCATACTTTATGACATCGCCGTTTGTAAGCACGGAGGAATTTGAAACTGCACTTTGCAGTTTTGATCCGCTTGCTCATCGTCTGGAATATGTCGGCACATTCAGAGGGATACGCTGGTATGACGATTCGATCTCTACGGCGTGTGCAACGGCTGTAGAGGCAGTAAAAAGCGTGCCCGATGCCGGAACTATTCTTATAGGCGGTATGGACAGAGGAATTGACTACAGTCCGCTTACAGAATTTCTTGGTGCATCCGATGTTAATGTCATCTGCATGGAGACATCCGGAAAGCGTGTTTACGATATGATGTGCGGTTCGGCTTCGGAAGATACGGGACGTATCCGTTATGTTCCGCATCTTGAAGATGCAGTAAATCTGGCTGCCGATATTACTCCGGCAGGAAAAAGCTGTGTACTTTCTCCGGCGGCTGCAAGTTACGGAATATTCAAAAATTTCGAGGAGCGTGGGGATGCTTTCAAAAAGCTTGTCAAAGCGCTCGGCTGACAATATTATCGGTTCGGAGCCTGTGTTTGGAGAGAGGCGTGCTGCTTATCCCGTGAATGCAGGCTCTTGTCTTGCATGACCATTAATTGCGATTGTGCCCAAAAATTGCGATGCTGATTTGTATGAATCTACCAAATGTTTTGAAATATCTTTAAAAAATCTTGACTTTGATTTGTACACTTATTATAATAAAAATATATGGCAGTGTTCCGGTAAAAAGATTCGGTTCTCAGATAACCTGATATGGCTTTAAACTGGAAATCTGCATCACTGCTAAAAAATCTGGAGGGAAATACAATGCACAAAAAAATATTCGGAAAAACCGGAGCGGCACTTCTGGCATCTGCGATGGTTTTCAACACAGCACTTGTTTCGGCGTCTGTAGTAACTGCAGCTGACGAAATACACTATGAGTTTGAGGATGCTGTTATTACCGGTGAAATTACTGTTGAATCCAATGCAAACGCAAGCGGCGGTTCATATCTGAAAATGGCTGACAGCGGAACGATATCCCTTACGCTGAATGCCGATGAGACAGGAATGTATAATATCACAATTTACGGCGGAGGAATAGGCGGCGCTAAACAGCAGAATCTCAGTATCAACGGCACTTCGCAGGGGGCACTTGCAATTCCGGAAAGTACGGGATTCGAGGCGATAAGCGTACCTGCCGTAAAGCTCAATAAGGGTGAAAATACTCTTCTCATTGAGAAATCATGGGGATGGTCGCAGTTCGATTACGTCACTGTCGAGCCGGCAGAACTTGCTCCCATAACAGCATCGCAGATCACTCCCTGCGACCCGAACGCAACTGCTGAAACACAAAGCCTTATGAATTATTTCTCAAGAGTTTACGGAAATAATATAATTTCCGGTCAGCAGGAGATCTACAAGGGCGGTGCTCATGACTTTGAGTATGAATTTGAATATCTCAACGACCTGACGGGACATTATCCGGCTATCAGGGGATTTGACTACGGCAACTTCTGCTGTCCTGCATTCGGAAGTGACGACGGTTCAACAGAGCGTGTTGTTGACTGGGTAAAGAACAGGGGCGGTATCGCAACAGCATCGTTCCACCTCAATGTTCCTACCGATTTTGCAAGCTATACAATAGGCAGCAGAATCAACTTTGATGATACAACATACAGTGAGAAAACAGATTTTTCTCCGTCAAAGGCGGCTACCGAGGGAACAAAGGAGAATGAATATTATGTTCAGGCTCTGACAACTCTTGCGGCAGAATTCAACGAACTTGAAGAACAGGGCATTCCTGTTCTGTGGCGTCCTCTTCACGAAGCCGAAGGCGGCGGCGGAGAAACCGGTTCATGGTTCTGGTGGGGCAGTGAAGGTTCAGCGGCTTATAAAAAGCTCTGGCAGTACACCTATGACAAGCTGACAAATGATTTTGGCTGTCATAACCTTATCTGGGAATGGAACAGCTATAATTTCAAAACATCCGAGAACTGGTATCCCGGCGACGAATATGTTGATATCATCGGATACGATAAGTACAGCTGTACGGTTTATCTTGAAGAAAACAACTGGCAGCCTTCACTTGTACACAATGACAGCGCAATAAGCTCGATCTTCTATTCAATTATGGAAAAGTACGACAGCAAGAAAATGGTTGCAATGGCTGAGAATGACAGCTTCTCTACCGTTGAAAATCTGACTGCTGAAAAAGCCGGATGGCTTTACTTCTGCACGTGGTATGATAATGGAAATGCAGATACCAACTTCCTTACAAATCCCATTTTCAATACCAAGGAAGATACTATTGAGATGTATCAGAGCGATTACTGCATCACACTTGACGAACTTCCGGCTGATCTCTACACAAAGGAGATCACTCCTCCCGATCCCGGCAAGACAACAACGACAAAATCAAAGCCTATAACCACGACAACTACAACTACGACTGCTCCTGTTCCGGAGGGCAAAGAGCCTGCTTTAGTAGATGAAAACGGCAATGGTGAAATAATTGTCAAGCTCCCCAGACCTGCTGATATTATTTATATGAATATTGAGCTCCCGGATGAAGTTACATATGCAAACGGATGTCTCGGCGCTTCTATTGAAATTGATGGAAAGTACTACTGGGTAAATTCGCAGTGGGAGACTACAAAGAGCGGTCTGCTGAAATTTAATCCTGCGGAGAATATTTATAATATTACTCTTACCGGTGACGACAAGGATTATGCTGAAGATGAAACAATTCTTGCTGCGGTAAAGGAAAGTCTGGCTAAGACCACAACATTTAACTGGCAGAAATGGTATGCTCAGAATGCAGCCGGAAAAGAAGTCGTTACTGATGAAATAACTCTTCTTGGTGCATATGTTGATTCAGAATCAGTAACTCCGGATATAGTATGGGGCGACGCAGACTGCGACGGTAAGATCTATCTCAACGATGCGGTACTCGTTATGCAGGCTATCGGTAATCCGGATTCATACGGCGTAAACGGTACGGAAGAAACTCATATCACCGAACAGGGAAAGATCAACGCTGACGTTTCCAATACCGGCGACGACCTTACCAATGCAGATGCTCTGGCAATTCAGAAGTATCTCCTTAAACTTATTGACAAGCTTCCTGAATAATAATTATTGATATAATTAACCGAGGCATTCATCTGTTGGTGAATGCCTCGGTTTTGTTCAGAATATATCTTTTTTGCGTTTGCTGTGCCGTCTTATGAGAACAAACGTTATTATCGCAATACATGAAACCAGAAAAATCGGAACAAACCATTTATTCGCTGTCTCTGATTTCATTTCAGTCCACAACTGGCTCATCATCTCGTTGGCATCATCCGATAAATTGACGAAAACATCCGTCTTTTCCGCTATGAATTCACTGTCCGGATACGATACGGTGTTGTTCCGGACTTCCTCGTCAAGCATCTCAAATGCCGCACTGTGGGGAGTTGAATAACAGATATAATCTATGTTTGCATAGGCTATATCCGGCTCGCACATAAAGTTTATGTACATTTCTGCCGCCTCTTTCTGCCGGGCTGTTGTCGGAATACACATTGCATCCACAAAAAGATTGGTACCGCTTTTCGGCACTGCAAAGTCGAGATCTTCGTTGTCCTCCAGTATCGTCAGCGCATCTCCGGCATAATAGGGAGCAAGCAGGGCTTCTCCGGCTGCCATTTTGTCGAAAACCTCGTCCATAACATACGCCTGCACGATGCTTTTCTGCTCCTTGAGCTTATCCGCTGCCGCCTTTAATTCTGCCGGATCTTCAGTGTTCAGGGAATATCCCAGCATTATTTCCGCAATTGCAAAGGCGTCACGGGGATTGTCAAACATGAGGATCTGATCTTTATACTTTTCGTCCCAGAGGATATCCCAGTCGATCTCCTCCTTGGGTGTATCAATTTCCTCTGCATTGTAGATTATGCCTACTGTTCCCCATGTATAAGGCACGGAATAGGCGTTTTCCGGATCGTAGGCAAGATCACGGTAATTGTCCATGATATATTTGTAGTTCGGGATGTTCTCCATGTCAAGGGGCTGAATGAGATCTTCCTTTATCATTTTGTTTATCATATAATCCGACGGTATTATAACATCGTAGGACGCTCCGCCGCCTTTCAGCTTGGCGTAAAGTTCCTCGTTTGTGGCATAGTTGGTGTAGTTGACCTTGATGCCTGTAAGCTTCTCAAATTCGGCGTTTACGTCGAGAGTTCCCTCGTCTGCGCCGTCGGAGATGTATTCGCCCCAGTTATAGACGTTTATGGATATTCCGTCGTTCCGGAACCGCTTATAGTAGCGCTTGTCCTCGATAGTAAGCATCTGTGCGGAATCATCGCCGTCATCTTCGGAACTTTTGCTGCTTCCGGAGCATCCGGCAGTCATGGAGAACATCATCAGAACAGCTGATATCAGCGCAAATTTTCTTTTCATTGACCGCCACCTCCACTCAGACGTTTCTTTGCAGCCTTGCTTTCAAGGATGTTTCTGAACAGAAGAACTACTACTACCACCAGAAAAATAAGCGTAGACAATGCATTGATCTCAGGCGAGACCTTTCTTCTTGTCATGGAATAAATGGTAATTGGCAATGTCTGCGAGGTCGATCCCGTGGTGAAATAGCTGATAACAAAGTCGTCAAGTGAGTATGTGAACGACATGAGGAATCCGCTGACTACACCGGGCATGATCTCCGGCAGTACGACTTTACGGAACGCTCTGAACGGACTGCATCCAAGATCCTGCGCCGCTTCGTAGAGATGCGGATCCATCTGCCGGAACTTAGGCATGACGCTCAGGATAACATAGGGAACGTCAAAAGTTATGTGGGCGATAAGCAGCGTAACAAAGCCGAATTCCAGCGTCATTCTTGCGGCAAAAAAGCTGAACAGGAGCATCAGGGAAACGCCGGTGACGATCTCAGGGTTTATGATAGGCATATTTGTGACGTTCATTACAACGGTTCTGGGAACACGCTTCATGCTGTTTATGCCGATAGCCGCCAGCGTTCCGAGAACGGTGGATGTGATACTGGCTGCAACGGCGATTATTATGGTATTCATAAGGGATGAAATGATTATCCTGTTATTGAACAGTCTCTTGTACCAGTCCAGAGTAAAACCGCTGAAAACCGAACTGCTTTTTGATTCGTTGAAAGAAAATACTATCAGTACAAAAATCGGTACATAAAGGAAAAGAAGTACAAGGGCAAGATAGATTTTTCCGAGCTTTTTCAAGGTCGCACCTCCTTATATAAGTACCTGATCGTCGGGATCGAACTGATTCATAACGGTCATGATAACGAGGATTATAACCATGAGCACAAGGGATATAGCTGCTCCAAGATGCGGATTATAGGCATTTCCGAGGAACTGCATCTCGATAAGGTCGCCTATGAGCAGATTTGATCCGCCGCCGAGCATTCGTGATATTATAAATGTGGAAATAGCCGGAACAAATACCATAGTTATACCGGATGTTATACCCGGCATGGTCAGCGGAACAACAACACGGAACAGGGCAGATGCCGAACTGCATCCGAGGTCGGAAGCGGCTTCAAGCAGAGATTTGTCTATCTTCACCATAACGGAGTACAGGGGAAGTATCATGAACGGCAGATAGTTGTACACCATGCCGAGAACTACCGCTCCGGAGGTGTTTATCATCCTTATAGGGCCGAGTCCTACAGCACCGAGCATATTATTGATTATGCCGTTGTTGCCAAGAAGTGTCATCCATGCGTAGGTGCGGAGCAGGAAGTTCATCCACATGGGAAGCATAACGATCATAAGCATGGTTCCCTGCTTATGCTTGTCCATTCTCGACAGAATGAATGCTACAGGATAGGCAATGACAAGGCAGATCGCCGTTGCAATGAGTGACAGCCATATGGAGCGGACAAAAATATTGGCATACTGTCCCACATCCGAAACGTTACGGATAGTAAAATCTCCGCCGTCAGTGGTGAATGCAAAGTATGCGATCATCAGCAGGGGAACAAGGATAAAGACGATCATCCACACCAGATACGGTGCCGAAAAATATTTGAGCTTCATTTGTCTGCCTCCGTTGTCTTATTCATTATATGTATATCGTAGGGATCGAAGTCCATGCCGATCATTGAACCTGCCGGCTCGGCTTTGGTGGAGTGGATTATCCACTTGTGATCCACGCCGTCAACGATCATCTCGTAGTGAACGCCCTTGAAAACAACCGATTCCACGATGCCGGTCAGCTTTGCCTTTTCAGCCGGAATGACCTTTACATCCTCCGGACGTATGACCACATCTACGGTTTTGCCGGGAGTAAAGCCTTTGTCAACGCATTCAAAACGGCGTCCGGCAAATTCAACGACGCAGTCCTCCGGCATAGAGCCGTTTATAATGTTGCTCTCGCCGATAAAGTCCGCAACAAAGGCATTTATCGGTTCGTTGTAGATGTCTGTAGGAGTTCCGATCTGCTGAATGCTTCCGCTGTTCATTACGACGATGCTGTCACTCATGGTGAGGGCTTCCTCCTGATCGTGGGTTACATATACAAAAGTAAGCTCCAGTTCCTGCTGAATGCGGCGGAGTTCTATCTGCATTTCCTTGCGGAGTTTGAGGTCGAGAGCGCCAAGCGGCTCGTCCAGAAGAAGCACCTTCGGACGGTTGACCAGAGCACGGGCAATTGCAACACGCTGCTGCTGACCTCCGGAAAGTCTGTGTATCGACCGTTTTTCAAATCCCTTGAGATTGACAAGTTCCAGCATTTCGCCTACACGGCTTACGATCTCCTTTTCGGGAACGTTCTTTACACGAAGTCCGAAAGCAATATTCTCGTAAACGTTCAGATGCGGAAAAAGAGCATAGCGCTGGAAAACGGTGTTCACGTTTCTTTTGTGGGGAGGAACTCCATTGATGCGATGACCGTCGAATAAAACGTCTCCGGAAGTTGGCTCAAGGAATCCGGCGATTATACGGAGAGTAGTCGTCTTTCCGCATCCCGACGGGCCGAGAAAGGTAACGAATTCCTTGTCCTTTATGTCGAGGCTTATATTTTTGAGAATTCTGTCGCCGTCCTCAAACTCGACAATTATATTTTTCAGACTGATAATGTTTTCCATTATATCAGATCCTTTACTCTGGATTATCATGATTTTCAAAACATGACGATTTATTATATCACAAAATACCGCAGAATGCAATATATATCGACAAAAATATGAAATTTTTCTGAACAATTGATTTTTACGCCGGGATGTGGTATAATGAAGTGAAATAATATAAGAACCGGAGGATGTATGCCAAGATTTTTCATAGATGAAATTAACGAAGATAATCTCTGTCTGACCGGAGAAAATGCACATCATGCGGGATTTTCACTGCGCATGAGACCCGGAGAGAAGCTCACGCTGTGCTCCGGAGGAATCGACTACGATTGTACTATCGGCAGCATTACAGGAGATGCCGTATATCTTGAACTTGATAAAAAGCATCCATGTCCGGCTGAACCGGATATTGAAGTTACGCTTTTTCAGGCTGTTCCAAAAATGGACAAGCTGGAATTCATTATACAGAAAAGCGTGGAACTGGGGGTATCGAGGGTCGTTCCCGTGCTCACCAGACGCTGTATATCTCGTCCGGACAGCCGTGACTTTGAAAAAAAACTCAAAAGACTGCGGAAAATTTCCGAGGAGGCTGCAAAACAGTCAGGCAGAGGGAAAATTCCGGAGATAACGCCTGTTGTTTCGTTTAAAGATCTTATTGAAATGGCAGGAAGTCTTGACAGGACGATCATGCTCTACGAGGGGGAGGGAGGAAAAGCGTTCAAAGACGTGGAACTTGCCGGAATAAAAACCGCCGGACTTATTGTCGGAAGCGAGGGCGGCTTCGATGAAAAGGAAGTCGAAGAAGCTATGAACTCCGGAATTGAGTCGGTCTGGCTCGGAAAAAGGATACTTCGTTGTGAAACTGCACCAATAACCGCCCTCTCAATTTTGATGTTTTTAACAAATAATATGTAAAAGGTTGAAATTTCAAAAAGAGTATGCTATAATATACATTGAGCATTATTTATGCTCGGAAAACATTTTTTCAGGCACTGCCGTATCATACACGGCAGTCTGCAATTTATCGTGATCCGGTCGCAAGGGGTTCGGTAAACAATTATTTCTTGCGGAGAAAAGAGGAAAATTAAATGAATAAATTATTATTTACGGTTTTGGCTGCCGGAGCTGCTGCCGCCGGATATGCCGTAGTTAAGTCACTCAAAAACAAGAACGATGATACTGATTACAATGACGATTATGATGACGAGTACACAGTAAGCGATGATGATATCGACCTCGATATTGCTGACAGCACTGAAGAAGCAGCAGAAGAAGCAGTTGAATCCGTTGAGGAAGCAGCAGAAGAGGCTGCTGAGACTGTAGAAGAAGCTGCTGAGGAAGTTTCTGAGGAAATTGAAGACTGATTCTGATATTCCGGGGAGAGCTTTGCTCTCCCTTTTTATGTTGTTGTGAATTTCGACGGCGATTTGTGTTGAAAATTGTGAAATCATACAAAAGTACATAATATGCCTTGACAATCTGAAAATGTTCTGCTATAATATAAAAGCTGTCCGATAAGGACTATCGCAAAGGGTGTGTCCGAGGCGTAGCTCAGTTTGGTAGAGTGCTTGCTTTGGGAGCAAGATGCCGCAGGTTCAAGTCCTGTCGCCTCGACCAAAAAAATTGAAAAAATTTCAAAAAAAGCTTGACAAACTCAAAAAAGTGTGATATAATATTAAATGTACTAAGCGCTGGTGTAGCTCAGTTGGTAGAGCAGCTGATTTGTAATCAGCAGGTCGGGG
>OIYT01000617.1_pt1 | contig 32397 bp, 27 predicted proteins | sample 1588201 | NCBI WGS metagenome assembly OIYT01 (sample SAMN03283260) | human gut metagenome | biome: human-associated habitat; material: feces | host: Homo sapiens | place: USA | collected 2013
CGCGAGCTGGGTTCAGAACGTCGTGAGACAGTTCGGTCCCTATCCGGCGTGGGCGTAGGATATCTGAGAGGAGCTGTCCTTAGTACGAGAGGACCGGGATGGACTGACCTCTGGTGTACCGGTTGGCGATCAACGCCACGGCCGGGTAGCCATGTCGGGACGGGATAAACGCTGAAGGCATCTAAGCGTGAAGCCCCCCTCAAGATGAGATATCCCATCGTAAGAGTAAGACCCCTTGAAGACGACGAGGTTGATAGGGCAGGGGTGGAAGTGCTGTAAGGCATGGAGCTGACTGCTACTAATCGGTCGAGGGCTTGACCAAAAGGTCAGGGTAGGAAATGGTAATAGGTTTGAGATGAAAAGTTTGTGTGCAGTTTTGAAGGTACAGTGAAATAGAAAGTATGAGAGAAGGAATCCGAGTGATCGGGTTCCTTTTTTGTGTGTGCAGAAAATAAAATGCACTGGAATCATACTTTGGTATGATTTAAATTTACAATAAAAGGAGTAAAATGATAGTAGCTATATAAGATTACAAAGTTTTCAGGCAAAACTTAGTGGGATTGCTCTAGGTAAGTCAGAAAAAGTATTGTATACAAAAGGAGTGAACCATATGAAAAATGAGATGCTTGATCAGATGCATAAGAAGTTAGTATGGAAGATAACTATTCAATTTATTTGGATTTTATGTATCACTGCAATGATAGTATGCATTATTTATGAGGGAATCATGCAGATACATAGAAATCATGTGTGGGTATTGGGAGGTATGGCTCTTATTTTGCTCATAACATATTTTATATGGAACTTACATACATTATGGGAACTTTTTGAAAACAAAACTAAGGTGGAAAATGAGTTAGAGCGCAGTTCAACATTGATACATTGCGTTACAGAATTGTCATCTAATCAAGATGTTGATGCAGCAATTAATCATCTGCTAGAAATAATTAATCAATATTTTAAAAGTGATCGCACGTACATTTTTGAAATTGATGAAGAACGGCAGATTGTACATAATAGTTACGAATATGCAGCAAAAGGTGTTTCAAAGGAGATTGAAAATCTTAATGAAGTTCCTATCCAGATTATTGCATCATGGATAAAAAAATTTGAAAGAGAGGGAAGCTTTTATATTTCCAACTTAGATTTAGAGAAGGATAGAGAGGATGAACGGGCATATGAGTGCTTAAAGGCACAGAAGGTAAATAGCCTGCTCGCAGTACCTCTTATAAGGAATCGAGAAATCATTGGATTTATTGGAGTGGACAACCCAAGAAAAAATTATCGTGATTTTCCGTTTCTGTCTTCGGTTCAGTTTTTTATTATGAACCGTTTGGACACAAAGGCACAGCAGGAGAAGCTGCAGTATCTATCCTTTCGAGATGCACTTACAAACCTGTATAATCGCAACCGCTATATGAATGTGTTAGAGAGCTATCAACAGAATAAAGGACAGTTAATTAGAAATGTTGGGGTTATTTATATGGATCTTAACGAATTAAAAAAAGTCAATGACGAACAGGGACATGAAGCTGGAGACTCTTATATTAGAAGAGCAGCGCAGCAAATTGTTGCAGTCTTTCCAGAGCATACATATCGCATTGGCGGAGATGAGTTTGTAGTTCTTTATCCAGAAATAAAACAGGCAGAATTTGAATATTTTGTTTCGCAGCTACAGAAAAATGCAAAGGAACATCAGGTTAATATTTCTTATGGTGTAGTATGGAAGGAAATTTGCGAGAACTTGGAAGATCTGCTTACAGAAGCAGATAAGAAAATGTACGAAGATAAGAAACTTTATTATTCGAATGCAAAGCATAACCGTAGAGGGCAGATTGAAAGAAATTCACCACTTTGTACAGCAGAGAAAAAGGCAATGTAAGATTGAATTTTATACCCGTTGTGCATAAGAGCACAGCGGGTAGTCTGTTATTTGTGATCGGTATTGTCGAATATTCGAAGCAGTTTTGATTTTTGGTTGTCTTGCTTAAAGCTTCGAAGTGTTTGAGCTAGACTCATATTTCGAATGGTGCGGTTATTGTATAAAAAACATACAAGTGTAATGAGCCATAAGATGGGCCAGAGAAGGGGGCACTTACCAAGTTTCGGAAAGCGTACATGCATTTGAAGATGACCTTCCTTGAAATATGTAAGAAAATTTATTTTTTTATAAGAACCACTTCCAACAAGTGTTGGACCATTGTTTGGACTTACATCTCCATCCTCTAGCAATTGGGTGATAAAAGCCTCACAGTCATTTTTGTTATAATGAATTTTTGAATCAATCGTTTCTGGCAGGCCGAGATAGATGCGGCATGTTTCCAAAATGATTTCATATAGGTGTAAGATTTTTGATTCTTCACACCATGTATGGATTTTTACAAAGTCAATGTCTGTGTAATTGTACTCTAAATAAAATGAGAAATCACAGAGGAGGCGGATGCCAAAGCCACTGTACAGATAGTGCTTGAGCATATGGTGAATCATGTAGAAAGTATATTCCGTTGGAGGAAGAACAGGATAGCTTCGATCATTCACTTTTTGTATAATGGGAGTAAAAGCACCGGACGCAAAAACAGCATCAACAATTTTGTTAGCAGGAGCATATTGATATAGTCCTACAATTCGGTAGTGCAATTCTAAAATCATAGTGCGCCCTGTTTTGGGAACTTTATAGAGGTACCCCTGATGATGATCACTTATTTCATCATCTTTCTTATAACCGTTTGCAAGCAAAAGATCACTAGCGCGATTAAACATTTCTTTGTCATTGATATAAATATCCACATCTCCTAGTTTTCTATATTCAGGAACCGGATAAAAAGCAGCAAGACTAATTCCCTTTAGGAGAATATAAGATATATTATTTGTGTCAAAGAGATCAGCAATTCGTCGTGTGAACTGTTCGATCTGGTAATAGTTTAACATCATCAGTTTTGTTTGATGTTTGATGTTATAAAGCAGGCTGCTGTCTTTTATATAAGGCAGCAGAAATGGAAGCGAAGACTGTGCCTGAGCCAGATTTATCAATGAGATAGAATCATCTTGAGAAAGTGTTAGCTTTGAAGATGTTTGCGTACAAGTATTGTGAATAATTTGAAGGTAAAGTTGTTCAATATGGTTCATGGCAGTCTCCTAGAAAAACATAATAATGGTAAAGTAACTTGTTGATTCGAGTATACCATAAAAGAAGCAAGTGGTGAACAGAAAAATTTAATAAAAAAAGTTCACAAAAGAAGAATTGCGTGAAAGTGGAAAAGGTAATATACTAAACGTGAAAATCAGCTTTTACTATAAAATAGGAGGAACATAAAATGTCGCAGAAAACTAGAAATTTAAAGGAAAGTGCAATTGATTTTGTGATTCCTTGGGTAGATGGAAACGATCCAGAATGGAGAAGTGAAAAAAATGTGTATAGTGGTAATAATAAGAGTTCCTCTTCAGAAAAGGATATTCGGGATGAACGATACAGAGACTGGGACAATTTGCAATATTGGTTTCGCGGTGTGGAAAAATTCACACCATGGGTGAGAAAAATTCACTTTGTCACATGGGGACATTTGCCCAAGTGGTTAAATACAAAGCATCCGAAATTGCATATTGTGAATCACAGGGACTATATTCCATCACAGTTTTTGCCTACATTTAATTCACACACAATTGAATGGAATTTTCATCACATCGAAGGTCTTTCACAGAATTTTGTATACTTTAATGATGATATATTTGTTCTTCAAAAAGTAGAGCCAAAAGATTTTTTTAAGCATGGAAAGCCAGTAGATATGCTTGCGCTTCAGCCAGACGTGGCAAATGCAGATGATCAGGTGATGCCATATATCTATTTAAACAATGCAATGGTACTTGCAAAATATTTTGATAAGAGAAGTAATATGAAAAAGCAGCCAGGTGCATATTTTCATATTGGATATCCAGTGCAATACTTTGGCTATAATATGCTGGAAACTGCATTTCCGAGGTTTACCGGATTTTATACGGTACATGGACCATCACCGCTAAAGAAAAAAACATATGAAAAGCTTTGGAAACTGGAACCAGAATTTTTAAATGAAGTATGCAGTCATAAATTTCGTCAAAAAAGTGATATTAATCAGTACGTTCTCAGGGAATATCAAAAGTTAAGCGGTAATTTTATTCCGCGAAATGTTCAGAAATTAAATGGGTACTATGAAATTTCAAACAATAATGAGAAACTGCTGCAGGCAATCACACAACAGAAAAAGAAAATTATTTGTTTAAATGATGCAAACTGCAACATTGACTTTGAAACAATTGGAATGGAAATAAAAAACGCGTTTGATCAGGTATTTCCTGAGAAGTCTTCGTTTGAAATATAGAAGTAAAAAGGAAAAATATATTATGAAACAAAAAGGAAATTTTATGCTCCGCAAGGTAATGGACGAATATGCACTTATTCCTTATAAGGAAACAACAGAAGAAATAAATCAGGTGATTACATTGAGTGAAATTGCAGCTTATATTTATGAGCATGCACCAGAGGTGAACACACCAGATGAATTGGCAGAGCTTGTGAGTAAGGAATATAATGAACCAAAGGAGAATGTAAAAGATGATGTAAATATGGTGTTGACAGAATTTAAACAGATGGGTCTGTTAGAAAAGGAGTAGAAGGAGTCAGTAGATGATAGCTTTTTTAATAGGCGGCGAGGGCCGCTTTATGGATGCTATGATTAGCAAGTTAAATAAGGATGGTCATAGAGTATATCTGCTGACCGGAACGAAAAACAGTCATACATCTTACCAAAAGGTATTTGAAAAATATAACTTTGAATATGACAGTGATAGTATCCGAGAAATTCTTGTAAGTGCAAACCCAGATATTGTTATTTTTATGGGGGCACATGATACTAGATACGATTGGGAGAATCCAAGAAAAACATCGGTACAGTTTACAGCAGATTTGACAAATGTGATATCAGCATATTCGTCTGTAAAAAAAGGTCGTTTTCTTTATATTTCCTCTCAGGAAGTTTTTGGAAGATCATATATTGAAGATATTAAAGAGGACGAGCCTGTTTCAGCAGCAAATTTCCGAGCACTTGCATTGGCACAAGGTGAAGAAATTTGCAAGAGCTATTACAATACACGAGGAATGCAGTCAATCATCGTTAGAATGGATCATCTCTATGGAACACCAAAAAAAGGCAAGATGGAGAATAATCCATGCTTTAAGATGACGCTGGAAATGCTGAAGAATAACAAAGTGTCAGCAAATAGCAGAAATTTGTTTTCGATGATTCATCAAAATGATGCAGTGCAGTTTTTGTATCAGCTTGTCATTGCGCCTAAACTAGAACATTCGATTTATCACATTTCCTCAGGAAGCATTATCAGCCAAATGCAGCTCGCTCATATGGTAAGCAGTGCTGGCGGAAATGGAGTAGAAGTTGTTGATGATACAGTGGGAAGTGGATATCGCCTTGTCTTGAGTGGTGAACGATTTGAAAAAGAATTCGGACGAAAAATATTTGTCTCATATGAAGAAGGTGTAAAAAAGACTGTAGAATATATGAAAAAGCACAGCAGTTCTTTCTTAAATCCGGAAGACAGCGGAGCAGGATGGGGAAATAGGCTCTGGAGAAGTATACGTCAGATATTTTGGATGTTAGTACCGTATATGGAAAATATGGTTTGCTTTATACCATTCTTCATGTTAAACAATAGAGCAGTATCGAGTCAATATTTCAGCAAGCTTGACTTTTATCTGCTTTACGTATTGCTGTTTGCTATTATATATGGACAGCAACAGGCAATTTTTTCGGCGCTTTTGGCAACAGCTGGATATTGCTTTAGGCAGATGTACGACAAAACTGGATTTGAAGTACTACTAGATTATAACACATACGTATGGATGGCACAGCTATTTATTGTTGGAATGGTAGTCGGATATATGAAGGATCAGATTAAAAATATTAGAAATCAGGATGAGGATCAGATCCAGTACCTAAATGGACAGCTTGGAGATATGTCAGATATAAATGACAGTAACGTCAGAATAAAGCATACCTTTGAGCGACAAATTGTAAACCAGAAGGATAGCTTGGGAAAAATTTATGAAATTACATCTCAGCTTGATCAAAGGGGACCAGAGGAGGTACTTTTCTATGCTGCACAGGTACTTTCTAAGCTGATGGAGACTGATGATGCAGCTATCTATACAGTGGCGAACCGCGATTATGCGCGTCTGTTTTCGTTTACATCCCAAACAGCGAAAAAGCTTGGAAAATCGATTCGTTATTCAGACATGAAAGATATGTATGATGAACTAATTGCACATCGTGTGTATATTAATAAAACTATGGACGATAGTTATCCACTTATGGCTTGTGCTGTTTATGCGGAAGATAAAATGCAGACAATTTTGATGCTTTGGGGTATTCCGTGGGAGCGTATGAATTTGGCAGAGGCGAATCGACTGACAGTTATTGGCTATTTGATTCAGAACGCGGTAGCAAGGGCTGGTCATTATCTTGATGCACTTCGAGAGAGACGTTATGTAGAAGATAGCGATATCCTAGGAAATGAGGCATTTAAGCAGCTTGTAAAAGCTTTCTTTGACGCAAAACGTAATGGATTGACTGAATGCTGTTTGGTGAAAATTCAGCATACAGCAGATAACTTTAAGGAAATTGCGCAGAAACTAGAAAAAAAGCTGCGCCAGACGGACTATTTTGGTGTACTTTCAGATGGTCTCTATGTGTTGCTGCCAAATACAGACGATGAAGCAGCACAGGGCGTAATAGAGCGTTTTTTGAAGGAAGGCTTTGAAAGCTCAATTGTGCATGCGGAGGATGTTAGAGGATGACGAGAGCAGAGTATCTGTTTGTGATTGTATGGATTATAAATTTTATCATATCAGTTCTCTATTATTTGTGGGGAGCTTTGTTTTATGTTCCAGCGAGAGAGCGTCAGGACAAAAATGAGGAGGAATATCTTCATGATAATAGAAGAACGTATTTGATTCGCGTAATTGTTATGGTATTATGTCCGATTGTAGGTCCACTTTTCTTTTTAGTGAGTCATTTGATTTATATGACAATATTTAGACAGGAAGTGGACTTAGATGATGTAATTTTCAGCAAAGAAAGGGTTAAGACGAACGTGAAGGCAGATGAAGAGCGTGAGCGAAATCTTGTTCCGATTGAGGAAGCTCTTGCAGTAAGTGATAAAAAGAATTTGCGAATGCTCATGCTTAATGTGATTAGAGGAGATCTTCAGGATTCATTGGAATCTATTTCACTTGCACTTAACAGTGAAGATTCTGAGACGTCACATTATGCAGCATCGGTACTTCGAGATGAGTTAAATGACTTTCGTGTGACAGTACAAAAAATTTATACGGATATGAAGGAAGAAGAGCCAGATCAGACAGATTCAGAAGAAATGCTGATTGATTATATGAATCGAATTCTCTGTCAAAAAGTTTTTACTGAAATTGAGCAGGCAAAATTTGTAATGATGATGGAGGAGGCAGCAGAATCTCTCTACCAGAAAAATGCATCAAGGCTGCTGCCACAGCGTTACGAAGCTGTGTGCTTACGATTGCTTGAGCAAAAACAGTTCGATAAGGTCAGCATTTGGTGCGAGCGTTTGGTACAACAGTATCCAGAAGAGTTGGCATCATATACATGCAGGCTTAAATTATATTTTATGAGCAACGACAAAGAACATTTTTTTACTGTAATGGATCAACTAAAAAAGTCAGATATCATTATTGATAATGAGACATTAGAGCTGATTCGAGTATTTAGTTAAAGGAAAGAAGGTGAAGGCGATGTCTATGACAATGCTTACAATCTTGCAGATTGCACAGGCACTAAGCGCGTATACGCTGGTGACATTGATTCTGCCGGGAATTATGCTGCATAAGTATCTGGCGGAATATAAAATGTCGGAACGGTTAATTGGATATTTCCTTGCCGGTAATTTTTATATTATTTATCTGGTGTTTTTGCTTCAGTTTTTGCATATTTCTTACCCAATCACATTGCAGATTGGAACAATTTTTCCAGCTTTTTTGATTATTTGGAAAAAGAGAAAGAGCCTTCATATTGTATCGAAGGTGAGTAATTTTTTTCAAATGACGATTCATATTCTTCGCAAAGAAATTGGAGTAAAAACACTTATTTCAAAAGGATGGAAGAAATTTAACCGTAAACATTCAAGAGGCATAAAACAGTGGCTAAAGCGTTACTTTCCAGATATTTTGCTCACAACAGCGATTATAGCAGGTGTATTTTATGTCTATGGAATAAATACGGCTACCGTTTATGGATATAAGGCATCTGACATTCCAGTTCATAATCTTTGGGTTAATGAGATGGATAATAATAATATTTTTGCAAATGGTGTGTATCCTCATGGATTTCATTGTATTATTTATTATCTGCATGCAGCATTTGGAATACAAACATATATTTTGTTTAGAGTATTTTCAATTGTACAGACGCTGTTTATTCATCTAGTGCTTCTGCTTTCGCTTCGGGTGATTTGCAGAGTGCGCTTTAGTCCATATATTGGAACAGCAGCATATTTGATGTTGAATATTTACAATAACAATGCCGTGGCACGCTATTCAAGTACACTTCCGCAGGAGTATGGAATGCTATTTATCTTTCCAGCAGGTGTGCTTGCAATTCGGTTCTTTCAGGAATATGCATCATTTCAAAAAGAGAGCAAGGAATACAATGAAACTTTAAAAAAACAAAAAAAGCAAAAAATACTAGGCTATTTGGTTGGATTTGCAATTAGTTTTTCACTGACATTAACAGTTCATTTCTATAATACAATGCCAGCAGGTGTACTTTGCCTTGGAATTGCCGTTGGATTTTGTTTTCGATTCTGCAGGTGGCGATATTTCTGGCGAATTATTGTAACAGGACTTCTTAGTATTGTGCTTGCAGTAGTGCCGATGGCGGTTGGTGTAGCAATGGGGCATCCCCTTCAAGGTTCCCTGTATTGGGCGCTTGGTGTCATGAGTGGCGAGGATGATGAGGAAGAAGAAGAGGAGACTGCTCAGAGCGAGACAATCATAACAGATAAGAATGGAAATGAAATTCGAGTTGTTGGAGATGTAGATGAGGCATTGCTTGAAAAATTAAAAAATGGAGAGGCACTTTCAGATGAAGAAGCATCTAATAGCGAACAACAGGAATCAGTTGAATCAGAATCGCTAGCAGAAACACAGATGCAGCATCAAGACCAGACAAACAATTTAAAACGAGTGAGTTTGTTTACACGGTTACAGGACAAATGTATGATTATTTTAAATCAGATTCGGGTATATTGTACAAAATCGAATCAAGCAGTGGTACGTATCATAGTGGGAGGCATTTTTAGCCTTTTGATATTGGGATTTCTTGCAATGATGCTTCGAAAAAAAGATTATGGAGGAATGATTTTGTCAATTGCTTTTTACATGCTTTTTATGTGTGTGATGCAGGCGCTGACAGCACTTGGTCTTCCAGAATTGATGCAGCCATCGCGTATGTGTATTTTCTTTTGCTATTCGCTTGGGCTTGTTTGGGCATTGAATGTGGATGCACTCATTTATTTGGTATTTGGATGGTTCAAAAGAAATTGGGTTATGAACGGAACATCTGGTGTGGTATTAGTAGCTGCTTCGGTAATTTCTGTACTTATGGGATTAATACGAACACCAGTAACAACAAGCGCCTTAGAGCCAAACGAATCAATTATTTGTCTTACGAATATCATACGGGAAAATAAACCATTTAATTGGACGATTTTGTCAGCAAATGATGAGCGTCAGATGATTGTTAATAGTGGCCGTCACTATGAGATGATTACATTTTTGAGGCAGCTTATGAATCTGGAGAAAAATTCAGAAATTACATTTCCAACTGAATATGTATATTTCTTTATTGAAAAACAGCCAATCAACTATGCGGGAAGTGCAAATGGAATTGATTTGCAGCCAGTTTCAGAAGAGGGCGCAAGTACACCAGTAAACACAGGTGGAGGAATATCTGCTTATACATCAGATGCTCGTTGGGGAACCATGTCACATATGTATTATTGGGCACAGGCATTTAGAAAGTTGTATCCTAATGAGTTGGAAGTATATTATGAGACAGATGATTTTGTGTGCTACAAGCTTCATCAAAATGTAGAATGTCTTTACAATCTGGCAATTGATTATGGCTATAACAATCCACAGGAACAGGAGGAAAAATAATGGTATCACGCAGAAATTATGCTGCTATTACAGCTGTAATGGTAATTATTTTCTTCCTGTTTCAGTTTTTAAATATGGCAAAAGATCATTGGAACGATTACAGTGAGAATCAATATGCAGTAGATGTGAATGAACTGTCTGGAGCAGATAATGTTTATGTTGCTTCAGACAGCGATGAATTAGACCAGCAAAGCACAGGACTTATCCCATGGGCGAAGAAAAAGTGTGTCGTCTGCATTGGATCAAATGAGAGCAATACAATGGGAGAAATGATTGGAAACTGGGCACTCTATATGAAGCGAAAGATCAGCTATTATGAATCCATTTCTGCATATGAGAATGCAATTTCCAAAAAGACACAGGACACACCGCAGTTTGTTTTAGTTGATCCAGATTTTATTAACTGGGATGATACAAAACAGATTCGCAGTCTGCAAACATGTGTAGAAAATGGTATTAGTGTAATTTTTGGAAAAATCCCTGATGCTTCAATAATCAGCAGTCATAAGTTGCTGCGGCGCTTACTAGGAATTGATGAGATTGTACAGGAGAGTGTGACAGGAAATGGTATTCATTTGTACAGTGGATTTTTGCTTGGTGGAGAAGTGATTTATAAAGCCAATACCGATGAGGAAGAGAAGAATCAAGATATGAATCTTATATTTCCGTGGTATCATCTGACAAACGGAACAAAAATCTATATGAAGGGAATGCTTGAGGATTCAGAGATAGATGTTCAGGAATATCCGCCACTAATCTGGCGAAAGAACTTCACAACGGCTTCCGTTTTTGCTGTTATTGGCGATTATATGACAGATGCGACTGGACTTGGAATGCTGACTGCGATGCTTTCAGAGATGCAAAGCTACACTGTGTATCCGGTGGTCAATGCGCAGAATTTTATTGCAGCGAATTATCCGGCGGCAGCAAATGAGAACTCATCAATTCTTCGTCAGATGTACAGTCAGACAATGCGAGGCTTTTTGCGTGATGTGGTTTGGCCTGCATTCTCCTCAATCAACATAAAAACTTCATTTCGTCTTTCTAGTATGATGACCATACAGTTTGATTATACGGATACGGCAAAACCAAACAGCGAGGATATTCAGTACTATATGGAAGCAGTAAACGAAGAAGAGGGAGAAATGGGATATTCAGCTTACAATGTGTCAAATACCTCAATTTCTGAAATGCTCAGTGAAGATGCAGACTTTTGGAATAAAACGCTTCCGGATTATCAGTTTGCTTCCTTGTATTATGGGGACTACTCGCAGAAAGCGGTACAAGGAATCTTAGACAATTCCTTTATGCAGCGTGTGCGTACGGTTATAGGTAATGTTGACACGACAAGTGATGTTGTTGGCTATGTAAACAATCAGGTGACTAGGCAAAATACGCTGATAGATGGCTATGAGCATACATTCCGTCAGGATTTGAGAATACGAAGTGTTGAGACAGCGCTTGGTTATACTAGTATTATTGCAGATGTTAGCAAAGCGGCATATCCACAATCAGATGAAGACGGATGGGAAAAGCTGTCAGAGAAGTTAATGGCAAATACCATTACATACTGGAAACCATTTTCTGTTTTTTCCGGCACTACGGTATCGCAGAGCGACAGTCGAATACGCCGCTTTTTATCTTTAAATTATGAAGAAGTAGCAAATGAAAGCAACAATAAAATTTTGATTCATGCATCTGAAGGTGATGAAACTGCATGGTTTGTGCTAAGGACAAATGGTGAAGTTATATCAGATGTAGCTGGCGGTACATATGAAGAAATAGAGGATAATGTCTGGTTGATTGGTATGGAAGAATCAAGCATATTAATCACATTAAAGCCGTCTAATACTTTATTCTATTATGAGTAAAGAATTTAATTAGTGCGGAAAACAGGCATTAGGAGAGGAGTTGTTATATGAGGGTATGTATTGTAGCAGAGGGATGCTATCCATTTGTAGTCGGTGGTGTATCCAGCTGGATACACAGCATGATCCGTTTATTTCCCAATACAGAGTTTGTCATCTTGGCTATTGCGGCAAATCGTTCGCTGAGAGGCAAATATGCATATGAGTTGCCAGAAAATGTTTCCGAAGTTTATGAACTGTATCTTCAGGATGTGGATTGGAGTAAAAAGCATCGGCGCAGGCAACGCCTGAAAAAAGAACAGTATCGGGCACTTCGAAGCCTGATACTGGATCAGGATGTTCAATGGAATGTATTGTTTGATCTTTTTCAAAAAAATGATGTTTCGCTCAATGATCTGTTAATGGGAGAAGATTTTCTTCATGCTGTCACAGACTGCTATAACTTGAAATATAGTCAGCTTGTTTTTTCTGATTTTTTGTGGACAATGCGCTCCATTTACTTGCCGCTTTTTATTACATTTCAGATGGAACTGCCAAAGGCCGATTTGTATCACTGTGTTGCGACTGGATATGCAGGTGTGCTTGGCAGCATGGCAAAGCATATCTACGGCAGCAGACTTCTAGTCTCGGAGCATGGAATATATACACGTGAACGAGAAGAGGAACTGATCAAGGCAAAATGGGTAAATGGAATTTATAAAAACATTTGGATTGACCAGTTTAGAAAAATGTCTAAGCTTGCCTATCAGGAAAGCAGTCTTGTTACAAGTCTTTTTGAGCAGGCGAGACAATTACAGATTGAGCTTGGATGTCCGCCAGAAAAAATAGCGGTTACACCGAATGGGATTCGTGTAGAAAATCTGCAGAACATTTCAGGAAAGCTGCCCGAGGATGAAGATAAGATAAATATTGGAGCGGTTCTTCGTGTTACACCGATAAAGGATGTTAAGACAATGATTCAGGCATTTGGTTTTGCAAAAGCAAAGGAGCCACGCTTGAAACTATGGATTATGGGTCCGTGGGATGAAGACGAAGAATATGCGAAGGAATGTTTTGATTTGGCAGAAGCACTTGATCTTTCAAATGATGTTGAATTTACCGGGCGAATCAACATTAAAGATTATCTAGGACGAATGGATATGACGATTCTTACGAGCATTAGTGAGGGTCAGCCTCTTACTATTCTTGAAAGTTATGCAGCGCATAAACCAGTTATTGCAACAGATGTGGGAAATTGTCATGGACTAGTTTATGGAGAAAATGATGATTTTGGACCGGCAGGCATCATCACTCATATCATGAATGTCGAGGAGATTGCACAGGCGATGGTTGAGATGGCTCAGAAAAAGGAAATGCGTCTTGCAATGGGCGAGAATGGATACCGCCGCGTAATGGCAAAATACCGAGTTGAATATATGCAAAAAACATATTGGGAAATTTACAGAGACTTTGCACATAACATGAAGGTTGAGTGGTTAGAGCCGCCGGCGATGGTGCCGGCAGAATAAAAGGAAGGAGAAAAGAAATGGCTGGAATTGGAGTAAGGCTGAATAAAATTTTTGGAAAAAATACGCTGACAACCAATATGATCGGTTTCTTCTACAGTACACTTGTTACGGTAGCTCCGATGTTTGCGATTATCATCAATCTGGTTTTGATGGAATACTTTTTAAAATTCTCGACATTAGGGTATGCACAGCGCGAGTTGTTTTCGTGTACGATTCTCTACACATTTATTTTTTCTTTGCTTACAGCATCACCGTTTAATGCGGTGTTATCACGATATATGTCAGATATCATTTATGAAGAACGTTATCAGGATATTTTGCCATGTTATCATATAGGCATGGTTTTAAATATTGCATTGAGCTGCCTTATCGGTATTCCATTTTGCTTGTGGGAACATTTTGTTGGTGGTGTGAGCGTCGCCTATGTGTTTGCAGGCTTTTGGTGTTATATCAGCCTCGTGCTGGTATTCTATTCTATGATTTATCTGTCGATCTGTAAGGATTATCAGCGAATTGCGCAGTATTATGGAGCTGGAATGCTGTTGGCATTTTTCTTGTCACTATTTCTGCGCTACGTTTTACATTGGGGTATTACACAAAGTATGCTTGCCGCAATGGATGCAGGTTTTTTCTTGACAGCAGTGCTTGAGAATGCATTGATTAAGCGGTATTTTAGAAAAAATAGCAACCGTTATGAGCCAGTATTGGCATACTTTAAAAAGTATTGGCAGCTGGTTGTCACGAATTTCCTCTACATCTTGGGCTTATATGTTCATAATTTTGTGTTCTGGACAACGGATATGAAGATGGTAGTAGTAGACAGCTTTGTCTGCAATCAGCCATATGATATGGCATCGTGTCTTGCGATGTTTACGAATATTTCTGCAACTATTATTTTTATTTCCAGAGTAGAGATGTATTTCCATGAGAAATATAAATTGTATTCAGAGGCTGTTATTGGCGGCAGAGGAGCTGATATACAGAATACAAAAAAACGAATGTTTCGTCAGTTAGCGAGTGAGCTGATGACGCTTGCACGAATTCAGTTTATTATTTCGGTAGTAGTTTATCTGATTTGTATTGTTGTTTTGCCAACAGTTGGAATTTCAGGTTTAACGATGAAGATTTACCCATCATTAGCTATTGGATATTTCATATTGTTTCTGATGTATTCGGCAATTATTTTTCTTTACTATTTTAATGATATGAAGGGAGCTGTCTGGACATCAGTGGTGTTCTGCCTTGTCACTTTTATTGGAAGCATCATTTCAACGCATTTGTCAGCAATATGGTATGGCATGGGAGTAGTGGCAGGTTCGTTTGCTGGTTGGACAATGGCATATTTCAGGCTTCGCTGGGTAGAGAAAAACATGGATATGCATATATTTTGCAGTGGCACTTTAATTCCTAGGGGAAAAGGAAAAGAGCCGTCTGCCAAAGCATATGATCGAAAACAAAAGCAGATGTAAAGACAGAGAGAGGAGAATGTACAATGAGCGTAGCAGTACTTTTAAGAATTGGAATTGTTGTAACAGGACTTTTAATTATGTGGCAGTCATTTTATATGCATTCAGTAAAAAAGCTTGCTATTAATTTGGCAGTCGCATGGGAAGGTATTGGCATTGGACTTGTTTTAGTTGGGGCGATTCCAGTGCTGTCGGCGTGGTGCTATCAGGTGGGAGAAGGAACTGCGGTGGCTATGTTTCTTGTTGGAGCAGTGGCTGTATGGAGTGGATATGAGCTGAGTATTCAGATTTCAGTCTTATCAATGAAGATGCAGGAAATTGCAATGCAGGTATCTCTTTTGAATCAGGAAAATGAGCGCATGTTAAACAAGCTGTCAGAACTAACTGGTGAAAATAAAAGAGATATATAAAGAGGTGTACATATGAGAAAGAAAAAAATATTATTTGTCATTAATACGCTTGGCAGGGCAGGCGCGGAAGTAGCACTTCTTTCGCTTTTTTCAGCGATTGATCCTAACCAATATGAACTATCTTTATATGTTATGATGGCACAGGGAGAAATGAAGGATGCGCTGCCATCATATGTGCATCTGAAAAATCCATATTTCAGTACAGAATCTGTCTTAACAGAGGAAGGACGCCGAGATATGATGAAAACAGTTCTTCGAAAATTTATCCAAAATGGTAAGTGGTTTGGAAAAGCAGCCTATATGATTCGCGTGTGGAAGCATATGCACAAAAATGGAAAAATAATGCCAGATAAAATCTTATGGAGAGTTATATCCGATGGAAGTGAACAATTTGATGAGACTTTTGATTTGGCTGTAGCATATCTTGAGGGTGCATCTACTTATTACGTGGCAGACCATGTAAAAGCAAGACAGAAAGCAGCATTTGTACATATTGATTATGAAAGCTCAGGCTATACACCACTTATGGATAAAGATTGTTACAGATATATGGATCGTATTTTTGTGGTATCCGATGAAGTAAAAAAACATTTTATTAAATATTATCCGCAGTATCAGAACAAGGTGGCGGTATTTCATAATATGCTTGATTATAAGAAAATTACAAGCAGGGCAAAAGAAGCTGGTGGCTTTACAGATTCGTATGATGGAATACGCCTTCTTACGGTCGGTCGTCTGGCATATCAGAAAGCATATGATATTGCTATTGATGCTATGAAGATTATAAAAAACTCAGGCTGTAGAGCGAGATGGTATGTGCTTGGCGAAGGCAGTGAGCGCGAAATGTTGGAAAAAAAGATTGCGCAGCTTGGTTTGCAAAAGGACTTTTTGTTGCTGGGAGCGGTGGAAAATCCGTATCCATACTATGCGCAAGCGGATATTTATGTCCATGCGACTCGATTTGAAGGAAAGAGCATTGCCATTCAGGAAGCTCAGATTCTTGGCTGTCCGGTTATAGCATCGGACTGTAATGGAAACAGAGAGCAAATTGAAAATGGTATAGATGGTATTTTGTGCAGTTTAACTCCAGAAGCAATTGCTGACAGCATAAAAGAACTCATAGCAGATCCAAGGAAGCGTGAGAAATATGCAAAGCGAGCACAAAACAGAAATACACAGAACAATGATGAATTAGACCTGTTACTTAATATGACAAAATAGGGGGATAAACGACATGAAAGAAAAAGAAGTGCTGATAATTATTCCTGCTTATAATGAAGCAGCCAATATTGGAAAAGTGCTGGATCAGCTGGAAAAGCCGGAAATATCAGACATTGCAGATATTCTTGTTATGAACGATGCATCAGTAGATGCCACAAATTGGCTTGTGAAGGCGAGAGGTCATGCGCTTGTTACTCATGTGTTTAATCTTGGATATGGAAGTGGAATCCAACTTGGATATAAGTATGCGGTGCGAAGAGGATACAAATACGTAATTCAGATGGATGCAGATGGACAACATGATGTTTGCAATATTCCACTGCTTTATAATAGATTGCGCCAGAAGGATGAGGATGGACGTTATCCAGATATTGTGTTGGGGGCGCGCTTTATGGATGGAAGCGGGGAATACCAGATTTCTGCTGCGAAGCGTCTGGCATTTCATTTGTTTCGCTTTATGATGCGAATTGCAGCAGGACGAAAGATTGCGGATCCTACCACAGGACTTCAGGGACTTAGCCGAAAAGCAGTGATGTATTATTCCAAGTACAATCATTTTGATGACAAGTACCCAGATACTAACATGATTATGCAGATGCTGCTTTTAAAATTCAAAATTGTGGAGGTCCCAGCAGTTATGCATCCGAGAACAGCGGGTGTCAGTATGCATTCTGGTTTAAAGCCGATCTGGTACATGCTTCGAATGTTTTTCTCTGTACTTGCCGTTATTTTCCGCTGTAAGGTTTTAAAGATAGATGAAAATGCAGGATTGGAGGATATTGATGCAAAAATGGATAAGCTTAAGCAGGAGGAGCGTAAGATGGAAGAATTGCATAATACAGGACGAAAAAAAGCAGAATTAAAAAGCCAAAGTTAAAAGCAGGGTTATAAAATATGAAGATAAAAAGTCTCTTTAAAAATAGCTTTTTCAGTCTCCTTTCTCAGTTGATTCTTTTATTGTTTGGTTTTTTGAGCCAGCGTGCAATGAATCTGTATCTGGGAACTGAACTGGTGGGAATGAATGGTGTCATTTCAAATGTGATTGCCATGCTTTCAGTAACTGAGCTTGGCATATCAACCGCCATTGTTTATCATTTATATAGTGCGCTTGTGAATAAGGATGAACAAGAAATAGCAACTTTGATGAATCTATATCGCAAAGCATATTATATGTTTGCAGTCATTCTAGCTGTGTTGGGGTTAATGATTACGCCTTTTGTTCATCTATTTATGAAAAATGAAAGCTATTCGATTGGATATGTGCGTGTGCTCTATCTTTTGTGGCTGCTTCGCACTGTCATATCCTATCCGCTTTCTTATAAAAAATCGCTCTTGATCGCAGATCAAAATGAATATATTGTCAGTATCGTTACAATATTGACAAATATTATTGGTTACTCAGCTATTATTTTATTTGCGACATTTACAAGAGAGTATCTTCCGGCGCTTGCTGCAGGAATTATCGGAGATACGGTGCTGAATCTTTGGGTAAATCATTATGTGGATTGTAAGTATCCATTTCTTGTGAAGATGAAAAAGGAGAAACCAAAGCAGGAGCTTGTTTCAAAGCTGTTTAATGATTTAAAAAATGTTTTTGTATCAAAGCTATGTATGAATCTATTAAACGGAACAGATAATCTGATAATCTCTGGATTCATCAATGTCGCAACAGTAGGAATTTTCAGTAACTATGGTTTGATTACACGCTCCGTGAGCAATATTATCCGAGCATTGGCATCGAGTATTCAGCCGGGAATTGGAAATATGTTTGTGGAATCAGATAGTGAAAAAAATTACCGCGTTCTCAGGCAGATGACCTTTTTATTTTTCTTAATTGTGGCGGTGGCCGCATGTGGACTATATGTGTTGATTGATCCATTTGTTGAGGATATATGGTTGGGATCGGATTTCCTTTGGGATCCGGCATCTGTATTTTTATCAGTTACAGCATGTGTGTTACTTGGAATCGGGCAGCCAATTACGGTGGTAATGGATGTGAGCGGATTGTTTAATCGGGAGCGAACGCTTTCCATTATTACAGCAGTTGTGAATCTTGTAGTTTCACTTGCGCTGGTCATTCCATTTGGTACAGTAGGTGTACTTTTTGGAACATGTCTCGCATATCTGATTCAGATTATTTATCGCATTGTCGTATTTTTTGGCGAGTATATAAAGATGGATGTAAAACGATATGTTTTTGATCTTTTGGAATATGCGATTTTGTTTGCAGTTGAGGTGTGGTTGTCTAAGTTTGCAGTTGGACTGATGTATCGTCATTCTTTTTTATCTTTTTTAGGAGCGGTAGGAATATGTGTTGTTATTCCGATGGGAATTAATGTTACACTTTTTTACAAAAGCAGCCGTTTTAAAAGTCTGACGCAAATATTTTCAACTGTGAATAAAAAAAAGATTATATTATAAAAGCTAGAAGGGAAACTCTGGTTATGGAAACTCAAAAATATAGACATATGATTTCGGTTGTTGTCCCAGTATACAACGCACAGGAGTATTTGGCAGTAATGATAGAAAGTTTACTGAATCAAAGTTATGCAAAGTGGGAATTGATTCTTGTTGAGAATGGGTCAAGAGACGGAAGTTTTGAAATTTGTACAATGTATGAAAAGAAGGATAGAAGAATTTGCGTTGTGCAGGAAAGAAAAAAAGGGGTATCTGCGGCTAGAAATAGTGGATTAAAAATGGCAAGAGGTGAGTATATCTTATTTGTAGATGCTGATGATTTTTTGCCGGATTCCAATGTACTAGAGCGGTTTGTGACTACAATACAGCTTACGAAAGCGGATATTGTAGTTGGAAATTATGTGAGACTGTGGAATGGACAGCAGCTTAAAGCAGTCAGTCATGAAGCTTTTTCAAAAGAGAATCCAGATTCAGAAGATTTCCGTTTTCAAGGCTTTTTCTCAGTTGGAACACTTTCTTATGCATGGGGAAAGCTTTATAGAAGTCAATTTTTAAATCAGAGTAAACTTTATTTTGAAGAAGTTTCATATGCAGAAGATAAACTTTTTAATATGAAGTGTTACTTGAATAATCCTAAATATGCATTTTTGCCAGATGCTGTATATGTTTATAGAAAAAATGATCAGTCTGTTTCATTTCGTTATCGGGCGGACTCAAGAGAATGTTGGCTTATGATCGCCTATAAATTGAGATATTTTTTTAGAAAATATATGTCTGCAGATGAAAGAAAGAAATATCAAGGACTGATCTATTATTTATTATTTTTTGCGTGCTTTTTTGATGCAAAAATGGAATATGTACAAAATAGGCATTCATTACGCGCTGTTGTGAAGTTGCTAAAAGCATATCAGACCGATCCACTTGTCAATGAAACTTTCGTACGGCTTACACACAATTTTTATACAGGGAAGCTGTCTAGTCGATTTTGGAAAATTATGATAAAAGGATTTTGTATTGCAATGAGACTTCATCTGTATTATGGCTTGGCAATTGGAATAAAGCTGTTAATTGACATAAGAGTAGATGAACGTTTGTCAGATACCGGATTAAGAGAGTGAAAGGAGAAAAGTGATGCATCAGAATACGTCAGAATCAGCGATGGTGAGTGTAATTATTCCAGTATACAATGTGCAAATGTATTTGGCTGAGTGTGTTGATTCAGTGATAAATCAAACATATAAAAATCTGGAGATTATTTTGGTGGATGATGGATCAACAGATGAAAGTGGTAAAATCTGTGACCAGTATTCTGAAATAGATAGCCGAATTCATGTGGTTCACAAGAAAAATGGAGGGTTGTCAGATGCAAGAAATGTGGGATTGGATTATGCAGTAGGCGAATATATTTTTTTCGTAGACAGTGATGACTTTATTGCACGAGGGACAATAAAGAGTCTCTTTGATAGATTGGTACAAACAAATACTGATATGGCAATGTGCAATATTCAATATGTGGATGAGCATGGGAAAGTAATGAGCAAACAGGATTTTTTTCGTGACTTTCAGATAAAAAACAATGTTTGGACACAGAAACAATTTTGGAATTGCTGCTATAGAAGAGGTCATATCGTATGCACTGTACAGTGGAATAAGTTATATGTAAAAAAAATATTTGAAAATTTAAGGTATCCAAATGGAAAAGTGCGCGAAGATGAGTTTATGATTCATCATATTATAAACAGATGCAATCGGATTGCATGTGTGAATAAAAAGATGTACTATTATCGTCAGCATACAGGCAGTATTATGGGAAATGCATACTCAATTAATCAGTTAGATATTATTGAAGCTTATATAGAGAGAGAACGAAGCTTCAGAAAGAAGGGAAAGTTTTTACTGGCGGAGAAAACATTAATTCGAGCAATTTTATTTTTGGAATGGTTTGAGATTGGCATGAAACACGCTCCCCAAATAGATGAACGCTATTTGAATATGAAAAAAATAGTTTGTCGGGAATGTAAGATTATAATTCGAAGTCAAAGCACGGTTTGCTTTCGACTGTTGTTCTGGATGTACTCCAAAAATATGCTTCCATATAGGCCACTTAGAGCAATTTACTGGAATGTAAATCGAATAAAAAGAAAAACTGCATTGCTAATTTCAGAAAAAAAACATTAGCAAAGTCGAGAAGAAGCAAAAGAAAAAATGATATATATTATTAATGTTATCTTTTGCGTAAAAACGACATAAGTTTCCAAAAACAAGGACGGAGGGGACGTAAAAAAAGCCATAAAGAAGATGAAAAACGGTAAATTGGGTTTTTGACATCAACGAATTTGCCATTTCGAACAAATCCAGTCAGCTTGCCACGAACTTGATCAGCGCGAAGTGGTCCTTCGATTTCGGTCTGATTGTCACCGACCATATAAAGGGAATTATCTGTGATCTTCCAGATGCGATGCAGAACAAGAATGCTTTTGTCGCGACGGTACAAAATGACATCTCCGCGTTTTAGGGAAGAAAAGTCAGTATGTTCAATACATGCCTCATCACGTCCAGGAACGAAGAGAGGATACATGCTATAGCCTTGTGGTTTGATTTTAATTGTCTTTCCTTCAGCAAGCAGCTGCTCAATATCAATGGAAAAATGTGTGGAAGATACAGATTTATCGTTTGAATCGTTCATAGAAAACCTCCTTGAAAAGATACTGATATTATATCATTTTGTGAGGATCTTTTCTATAACCCTGTTATTATTTTATTTCAAAGGGAGGAATGTTATCATGAAAATTGTAAAGGAATTTATTTTAAGAGAAATTGCAGGCGAAACAATATTGGTGCCAACAGGTACGGCTGCACAAGAATTTAATGGAATGCTTTCAATGACCGATACAGCAAGATTTATCTGGGAACATCTTGAAACCGTGCAAAGTCTTGAGGAAATGGTAAAGATCATGCTGAATACTTATGAAATTGATGAGAAAACAGCAACACAAGATGTCATTGGCTTTGTCAATGCCTTGCTGCAGCATGGAATGGTAACATTTTCAAAGGAGGACCACACTTGGTAACAGGAAACTTTCTTATTGGTGATGCGATCATTCAAATTGATGGAGATGAAAAAATGCCGCATCCTGAAAATTTAGAATTGTTTCGTATAAATGACGTTGATGGATGTGCATGCCATTATAAAATTCAGATAGTAGATGACTTTTCTGGACTTATGGCGCAGTTGAAAGAAAAAAGAACAAGTTCAATCGTAACAAGAGAAGATTTAACTGTTTTTCAGACAAATACAGGTGAGTGCCGGATTATGAATTTTAAGGGAGCAGATTGGCAGTATGCAGTTAGTCTGCAAACAGGTGCAAATCAGTGTGAGATTTGGTTCTTGCGCCAAGTACAGTCCCAGCTTTTTCTTGATACGATTTTCTGGGCACCATTTTGTCTGGAACGCTTGATGATTGAACAACGTGGGATCATTCTTCATAGCGCTTATATAGAACGAAATGGACATGCTGTATTGTTTTCGGCACCATCTGGTACAGGAAAAACAACGCAGGCTGATTTATGGACAAGGTACAGAAATACAAGAACGATTAACGGAGACCGCACCCTTTTAAAAAAGCAAAAAGATGGATGGTTTGCGTATGGATGGCCTATTTGTGGAAGCTCTGAAATCTGTGTGAATGAAGTTTTGCCTGTCAGAGCAATAGTTATGCTTTGTCAGGCGAAAAAAAATCAGATTCGACAGCTGCACGGATTTGAGGCAGCAAAAAAGGTATTTGCTCAATTGATGGTGAATAACTGGAATCGCTCATATCAGGAAAAGGCAATGGATCTTTTGAGTGAACTGCTAAAGGAAATTCCAGTTGTGGAATTAGCCTGCGATATTTCAGAACAGGCAGTTACATGTCTGGAAGAGTATCTGGAGAACAGGTGGTGATAGTTAAATTATGAAACTTGTCAATACACAGGAATATGTCTCAATGCTACGAGAACTTACTGAGCAAGGAAGAGAAGTGAACATGCTGATTTCAGGAAACAGCATGTCACCATTTTTGATGCATGGCAGAGATTCCATTAGATTAAAAAAGCCTGAACGCAAGTTAAGAAAAGGCGATATGGTATTTTTTCAGAGAAAAAGTGGGAAATTTGTTATGCATCGGATTATTCGAGTCAGAAAGGAAGGCTTCTATTTATTAGGAGATTCGCAGCAAAGCAGCGAAATAGAAGGACCGATAGAAGAATCCCAGATTTTTGCACTGATTACGAGTGTTTGCCGAAAGGGACGATGGATTGGACCAGGGAATTTTTGGTGGGAATTTTTTGAGCATGATTGGATTAAATTGATTCCATTTAGGCGATTTCTTATAAATACCTATCGCTTTATGAGCAGGCTGTTTATTAGAAGATAAGAGAAATAATAAAACCGGACAACAGAAAGGAGGAGAAGATGCAGGATGAAGTAGAGAAAAATCATAGGGTGTCATTTGAATCACTTGAAATTTTGATAAGGCGCTTTAAAGATGGCACTTTTTCAGAGATTATTGATGATTGGAAATGGATATTTAGCTATAGTGTGCGTTATAAATGGGCAATCGTATTTTATACGCTGCTTGGAATTTTAAGTACATCATTCGGACTAGTCAGCAGTGTGGCTGGAAAATATCTTATTGATATTATTACAGGTTACCAAACAAGCAAGCTTGCTATTCTGCTAGTGATCATGGTGGGAAGTACAGTTTTTAGCCTTCTGTTTTCTAGTTTAATCAGCAGAATTTCAGCGAAACTGAGCATTAAAATTAACAATGATATTCAGGCAGATATTTTTGATAAGATTGTAGATGCAGAGTGGATGGCAATCAATCGCTATTCAAATGGAGATGTTTTAAATCGCTTTAACAGTGATATTGGAACAGTCAGTAATAATGCGATTAGTTGGCTGCCCACGATTGTGATTGCCATTTATAATTTTGCAGCAACATTTTTTGTATTGCTTCATTATGACTGGGTTATGGCAGTCATTGCACTTGCGAGTGCACCGTTTTTGCTTTTTATGTCTCAGTTTATGATTCAGAGGCAGCGCGAGCATAGCAAAAAAGCGCGTGAGATGAGCAGTAAAATGATGACATTTGAGGTGGAAACATTCTATAATTTTGATACCATTAAATCATTTGGTATAGCATCACATTATAGCAAAAAGCTTCGATGGTGGCAGGAAAAGTTTAAAATTGTTAATCTGGATTACAATTTGTTTTCTATTAAAACAAATATTGTGTTGTCTATTTTGGGTGCCGGCGTGCAATTTGCTGCATTTGGCTATTGCCTGTTTAGATTATGGACACATGATATCACGTATGGAACGATGACTCTTTTTTTGCAACAAAGAAGCAGTCTGTCCAGTGCATTTGATAGTGTTGTCTCGATTATTCCATCGTTTTTAAATAGCTCTGTTTCTGCGCATCGGATTCGTGAATTGGTTGAGTTACCTAAGGAAACTCATATAGAGGCAAGTCATGAGCTAAATGCTTTGGCAGAGGATGGTTTCCAGATTTGCATGGAAAATGTGAGTTTTAATTATTCAGAGGACAAAAAGGTTATAAAAGATTCAAACTTTTTTGCTGCACCAGGAGAGATTGTGGCACTGGTTGGTCCATCAGGAGAAGGAAAGACAACGATGATTCGCCTTATACTGGGATTAATTCGCCCACAGATGGGACAAGCACTGATCAAAGCATCTAATGGGCGGTCAGTATTACTTAATGTGGAGACGCGCCAGTTTTTTGCCTATGTGCCACAGGGCAATACTATTCTTGCTGGAACTATAGCAGAAAACTTACGGATGGTAAAGGAAGATGCCTCAGACGAAGAAGTAGAAGAAGCTTTAAAGGTGGCTTGTGCATGGGATTTTGTTGAAAAAATGCCGCATGGGATTAATACGGCACTCGGAGAGCGGGGACGTGGATTATCAGAAGGTCAGGCACAACGAATTGCTATTGCTCGTGCTGTACTTCGTGATGCTCCAATTCTTTTATTGGATGAGGCAACATCAGCACTTGATGTGACGACTGAACGAAGAGTGCTAAAAAATATAATTACACAGCGCCCAAACAAAACTTGTATTGTCACTACGCATAGACCAAGCGTACTAAATTTGTGCAAGCGAGTATATCGTGTTGTGGATACAAAGGTAACAGAGCTTAGTGAAGAAGAATCTTCTAAAATGGCAATTGATTTTTAGCATCGCGAATGGCATTCAGTGAAAAGTAATAGTAAAGATTAAAAAATATATTGACATAAAAATTATCAGTGCAGTATAATAAAATAAACGATACAGGTAATTTTTATAGATTAATAGTGGTAAGAAGAAAGGAGAAGATGGTATATGGCAAAGTTAGAGTATGTAACACCATGCGTAAGTGAAGAAGTATTTGCAGCAGATGAATATGTGGCAGCGTGTTGGGGAGTAGCATGTGAAAGAGGAGTTAATGGTGAAGAAGAGCGTGCTGGTATCTCACATAGAAAGACTGTTAATGGTAAGACTGGATGTGGATATGAAGAACATCAGTACATTAAGACAGATGCAAGTGGCAATGTAACAATGGAAGAAATTAATACAGATGGATTAGGAACGTTAACGTGTACAATTACAGGCGATAACTGGGTAGGGACACGTTCATTGAACAAAAATAACTTGAGTAATGGTGATATAATTTATTGGACAACGTCTTCGGGTAGCAGAACCTGGCATCATAAAGGAGTAGTAAATATATCAGGTAATGGAACGAATCACTCATAATAGTTGCAGTGATTGGAAAAAACCACGCTGAAAGGCGTGGTTTTTTTGTAGGTACACAGAAAAAGGAAAAATAAAAATGGAAGAGACTTACAATACCTATGAGAAGACGCTTATAAGACGAGCATTACAAAAAGGCATTCCACTAAGTGCCAGCTTTGAACTTTCCCCTCTGTGCAATATGAATTGTCGAATGTGCTATGTGCGTCTTAGTAAAGAGGAGATGAAAGAGAAGGGGCGTTTGCGCACAGCAAGAGAGTGGCTTGAACTTGCGCATCAGATGAGAGATGCCGGAACGCTGTTTATAATTTTGACAGGTGGAGAACCACTTTTATATCCGGAGTTTAAAGAGGTTTATCTTGGTCTTCGTAAGCTGGGCATGATTATTACAGTTAACACAAATGGCACAATTCTTGATGAAGCGTGGGCAAATTTTTTTGCAGAAAATCCACCGAGAAGAATTAATATTACACTGTACGGAACTGATAAAGAAACGTATCGTGATTTGTGCAGATTTGAGAATGGATATGAGAAGGCATTAAAGGGGATTGAGCTTCTAGTGAAGCGAAAAGTTGCTGTTAAAATTAATGGCAGTCTGGTTCAGGCAAATGGAAAGCAGATTGATGAAATTGTAAAGATTGCAAACGAACTTGGAACAGCTGTAAATGTTGATACATACATGTATCCAGCACAGCGAGAACGCACAAAGCCGTTTGATTTGCAGGCACGTTTAAGCCCAGAAAAAGCGGCGGCCGCAAAACTTCATTTTATGAAACAAACTATGGAAACAGGTGCATTTAAAGAAATGTGCAGACAAACTATGGAGTCGGTACATATGATAGAACAGGAAACGCTTAAAGATAAGATGCCTGAAAAGATGCACTGCCAGGCTGGACGTACTTCATTTGCAGTAAGCTGGCAAGGTAAAATGCAGCCGTGTGTGATGTTGAACTATCCTTCATTTTCGATATTTGAGATAGGAGTTAAAAGTTCATGGCATCAGCTTAAAAATGCAGTAAATGAAATTTATTTAAGTGGAGAATGCAGTGTATGTAAATATCGTACAGTTTGTCAGACTTGTGCAGCTTGTGCATTACATGAGGGAGGAAGTTTTGATGCAGTTCCAAAGTATATGTGCAGGTATACATATATGCTGGCAGACACACAGACTGTATTGTTACAGCATATAGAAGAAAATGGTTAAAGTAAGGAGTGACGCAAGATGTGGATAAAACGTCAGAAAGGATATTGCCTGAAAGAGATTGCAGGTGTGCATTATCTTCTTCCATATGGACAAAAGGTAGCAGATCAGAGAAAAGGAATCGTATTAAATGAGACAGGTGTCTTTTTGTGGAATGAATTGAAAACATCAATGACGGACGATGTGCTTGCAGAAAAATTAGTTCATTATTATTCTGCGGATGGCGAAGTGGTGAATGAAACTCAAGATGAGATTCAAGATCAGATGCAAGATCAAATTCAAGATCAAATCCGACAGGATGTAAAGCAGTTTGTTCAGGAATTATTGTCACTTGGGATTTTGCAGGAATGTTTGCGTCCTTGTTGTGCAGAGGACGCGGATGATGCAACTTGCGTATATCCGACCAAAGAGCCGTTTGTGGGGTGTCTGGAGATTGCAGGAATGCGCATTGCGTTGTATGGTTCACGGGAGTTGATTTCATCCCAGTTTGATGCTTTTTTTAAAGATTGCGCAAGCGCACAGGAAAAATCGCAAAGTGAATCACAGACTAAATCACAAAATGAATTGCAAACAGAATCACAGATCAAAATGCAAATTAAAATGCCAGTGCAAATGCAAATAGAAATTTTGCAGAGAACCACGCCATTTCACCCGAATGGAAAAACACTTATCAGAAATGAAGAGTTGGTAGTTTGCGAGAATGAACAGGGATACATCATACTGTTTCCATCTATGAATCAGATTCGAGAAGCACATATGACGTGCGATGGACGTTTTGCTCAGATTTATGTTAAGGGGTTGGATAAGGAGAAAACAAAAGAGGAGCTTTTCCATGCAATTCGCCATTTCTTTTTATTCTTTGCTCAGAGACAGGGCTTTTTTGCGATTCATTCAGCATCCATTCTTTATCAAGATCAAGTATGGCTTTTTTCGGGTCACTCTGGAATGGGTAAAAGTACACATACAAATCTTTGGAAAGAACAGTTTGGCACTAAGATTATAAATGGCGATTTAAATTTGATTGGATGGAGTAATGGTGAGCAGACTAATATTGGACAAAGTGTAGATAAACTAGGTTCAAAGGGACATCCAATCGTCTACGGAATGCCATGGTGTGGCACATCTGGCATAGCATCGACAAAATCGTATCCGCTTGGAGGAATAGTTCTTTTGGGGCGTTCAGATAATGATCATTTTGAGTCATTGATGAATGATCAGAAAATTGTGCGCGTGATGCAGCGTATGATTTCACCAGTTTGGACAGAAGATATGCTTGAGGCAAATCTAAAATGCGCAGCTAAGCTGGCAAAAGAAGTGCCGATTTACTATCTGCTTTGTACGAAGGAGCCGTCAGCTACATATGTGATGAAGGCGCGAATAGATAAGGAGGATGCGCAGCAGTGAAGCAAAAACTTAAGCTTATTAAAAAATATCTTCAAAAGGATAGCTTGCGCAAGCTGACTCGTCAGGGCTTATGGATTGGCCAGTATGCCAGACGTTACTGGAAGGCAATGGTGCTGTACACGCTTCTTGGTGTTATGGGTACGGGCGTTTCACTTGTATCTAGTTTAATCTCAAAAGATCTGGTTGATATTATAACAGGCCATGAGACAGGGCGGCTTATTAGTACATTTGCGGCAATGATTGGATTTTCAATTGGAAATATTTTAGTAGCACAGGCATCAGGCTATGCGTCTACACTCATTAACCTGAAGGTGGATACCGAAATAAAAAATGATATTTTTGCGAAGATGATGGTCACTGATTGGGAATCGCTTACTACATATCATACTGGTGATCTTGTGACAAGGTGGAGTTCAGATGCATCAAACATTGCAAGCGGTATTTTAAACTGGATTCCTAACCTGATCATTTATACAGTTCGTTTTATCAGTGCGCTTGCAATTGTTATTTACTATGATCCGACATTTGCAATATTTGCACTGCTTGGAATTCCGTTTAGTGCATTGCTGTCAAAGCCGCTTTTAAAGCGCATGAGTAAAAATAATCAGCGCAGTGCGCAGATGAGTGCAAAGCTATATGGATTTAATCAGGAGACTTTTTCAAACATTCAGACAATCAAAGCCTTTGATCTGATTAAATTTTATATCGAAAAATTGGGTTCTCTTCAAAAAGAATACATTGGAATGCGCCTTGAGTTTCAGAGAATGTCAATTCTTACTTCTATTTTGATGTCTATCATTGGTTTTATTGTGTCATACAGCTGCTATGGATGGGGAATTTACCGTGTATGGAGCGGGATAATCAGTTATGGTACAATGACAATGTTTTTATCATTATCAGGTACATTGACAAGTTCAGTAAATTCACTTGCAGGCTTAATCCCATCAGCAGTATCACTTACGATTTCAGCAGGACGTCTAATGGATATTGTAGAGATGCCGCAGGAAGATTATAGTCATGATAAAGAAGTGGAAGTGTTTGAAAAAAAATATCGAATGGGCGGTATGGGACTCGTTGTAGAGGATATGGGGTATACCTATCATACTGGAACAGAGGTATTTAAGCATGCTTCGATGCAGGCATTTCCGCATGAAGTTGTTGCTCTTGTAGGTCCTTCAGGTGAAGGAAAAACAACGATGCTTCGTTTGATACTAGCACTCCTATGCCCAAAAGAAGGCCGTATGTGGGTATGCGCTGAGGAAAATAGAGAAGAGAAGATTTTACTTAGCGCATCGGCAAGAAAGCTGTTTTCTTATGTCCCTCAGGGAAATACAATGTTTTCAGGGACAATAGCAGAAAATCTGAGAACGGTAAAGCCAGATGCATCAGATGAGGAATTGATAGAAGCATTAAAGCTTGCCTGCGCATGGGATTTTGTAGAGAAGCTTCCAGATGGAATAAACAGTGCAGTAAAAGAGCGCGGCGGTGGATTTTCAGAAGGACAGGCACAGCGTCTATCAATTGCCAGAGCGCTTCTTCGAAAATCCCCAATATTGCTATTAGATGAAGCAACATCAGCTCTTGATGTAGCAACCGAGCGTCGAGTAATCCGAAACATCATGACAGATACTTATCCGCGCACTTGTATTGTAACGACACATCGCCCAACTGTATTAAATATCTGTGCAAGGGTGTATGCAATAAAAGATAAGAGCTGCAGGGAATTAAAAGAGCAGGAGATAGAGCAGCTAATACGAGAGTTTTAATGTATTTTTGTCAGAGACTTTACATAGTATAAAGTATCATAATCGTATTTTTTAATACAAAAACAAAACCATAGTTTTTGCGTTGAAAAATATTGACATATTTTGGGCAAGGTGCTAGAGTAAGGAAAGAAGCTAACAGAAACGGCTAATCTGTTTTATGATTAGTCATTTATAAATTTTTCAGGAGGAAATCTTATGACAAAATATTCTAAGCCTGTCATTACTGTAGATGCAGGAATGGCAGAGGGTGTTTATGCAGCAAGCGGATGCCTTGTAGGAAGAATTGCAGATGAAAGCTATGAAGGCGGAATGGGAAATAAGTATCGTTTTGCCGTGTATTATACTCATGAAACAAAAGAACACAGCAATACTGCTCAGACAGTAATTGTAAAATTAAATGCTCCGGTTAATGTTGTTGATGGAAATGCACAAGGATTCTATCAGAGTGGAAATGGTACGGATACATTAACTTTTGTTAGGAATTCCAGCATGAATGCTAGTGGTGCTGATCAGGGAATGTTTAATGTTGTTGTCCAGCCAGTTACTGGAGAGGCCTCTAGCTTGAAAGCTACATTGGTATCAGTTACAGATAATGGTTATATCAGTTGATTTTAATATAGGATGTTGTGAATACATGAAAAAGGTCGCTTCCTTTTGCTAGGAAAGCGACCTTTTTTTCATACGTATCATGTAATGAAGAATCAAAAATTAGTTTACAGAGTAGGTATATCCAGTTATCTGAAGATTGTCAATGCTGGTACCGTGGTTCAGGTGAATACCAATTGTAAGCGGATTTGTTGCTGTGCTTGCAAATGTGAATGTAGCAGTGTTTCCTGAACAAGAAGCCTGAACAGAAGCATCGTCTGTTTCAACCTGATCAACAGTATCATTAAAGTTAATATTTAATGTAATAGTGCCGTCAATACCAGACCACTTAGCCTGAGCCAGTCCCTTACCACCTTTTGTGTCCCAACGATCCCATACACAAATATAAGCTACAGTTAAAGTTCCCTGAGTTGCACCACTTGCTGCATAAACACCCTCAGCCAAACCAGAATCAACAGTGATCATTGGCTTTTTATAAGTTCTCATAATAGTTACCTCCAGTAAGAATTAAAAAAATAAAAGATGAAATACCCACTGGCCGGAGTGTGTTCTCGGGATATTCAGTGTGAGACCGGACACCTCCGATACAGTATTTTGAAAAACAAAACAGCCATACTCTTCCCAGAACCAGTGGGCAATTGCATTTTAGCATGAGCTATTTTAAATGTCAATTTCTATTAAAAAAAATAGAAAAAAGTTGAAAAAAGTGGTTGACAAACCATTGGAAGGGTGGTATTATAGTCAACGTTGCAGCGAGAGACAACACTGAAACAACAGCAATAACTTAGAGACAGTTAAGTTAATTGAGTGAAATTGATTCTTTTAAAAGGATAGTTGAAACGATTGAAACTTAACGAAAATAAAGTTAAAAAGTTGAAAAAAGTGCTTGACAAACGCAAACAACTGTGATATATTAGATGAGCTGTCGCTGAGATAGCAAAGAAAAATCACAAAGAACCTTGATAATTGAACAGTATAACCAACCCTGAAGATTTCTTAAAAAGCCAGATTGCGAAAGCAGTCAGGCGAGTGAAATTTTTAGCGTAGTATAAACTACAACCTATAAAAACAGTAAAGTCTTTTAAATAAGACACACAAACGGACAGGAATGCGTTAGCGCAGAACTGGACAGAGAATTGAACATGAGAGTTCGATCCTGGCTCAGGATAAACGCTGGCGGCGTGCTTAACACATGCAAGTCGAACGAAGTTTTTCTTTCGGGAGAAACTTAGTGGCGGACGGGTGAGTAACGCGTGGGTAACCTGCCCTGTACAGGGGGACAACAGCTGGAAACGGCTGCTAATACCGCATAAGCCCTTAGCACTGCATGGTGCATAGGGAAAAGGAGTAATCCGGTACAGGATGGACCCGCGTCTGATTAGCCAGTTGGCAGGGTAACGGCCTACCAAAGCAACGATCAGTAGCCGATCTGAGAGGATGTACGGCCACATTGGGACTGAGACACGGCCCAGACTCCTACGGGAGGCAGCAGTGGG
>OIYT01000618.1_pt1 | contig 32354 bp, 35 predicted proteins | sample 1588201 | NCBI WGS metagenome assembly OIYT01 (sample SAMN03283260) | human gut metagenome | biome: human-associated habitat; material: feces | host: Homo sapiens | place: USA | collected 2013
CCCGCAGCCGAAGAAGCTCCCGCTGCTGAATAAGTTCGGAATAGTTATAGCGCCCGCCGCATGACGGGCGCTTTTCAAAAGAAAAATACAGGAGGAATCAACAATGGCATTTACTGCTGCTGATGTTAAGAAACTGCGTGAAATGACCAGCGTCGGCATGATGGACTGCAAGAAGGCCCTGACCGAGACCGACGGCGATATGGACAAGGCTGTGGAATGGCTCCGTGAAAAGGGCCTGGCAAAGGCCGCCAAGAAGGCCGGCCGCATCGCGGCTGAGGGCATGGCTTACGCGACTGTCTGCGAGAAGTGCGGCGTCGGCGCCATGGTCGAGGTCAACTGCGAGACCGACTTCTGCGCGAAGTCCGCTCCGTTCGTCCAGTTTGTCAAGGACATCTGCCAGGTCGTTCTCGAGAACAACCCCGCAGACGTCGAGGCCATCAAGGACTGCACCTACCCCGGCACCGAGCTGAAGGTCTCCGAGGTCCTGCCTGAGAAGGTCATGTCCATCGGCGAAAACCTGCAGATCCGCCGCTTCGCCCGCTTCGACAAGAACACCACCGTGTCCTATGTCCATGCCGGCGGCAAGATCGGCGTGCTGGTGAACCTGGAGACCGACCTGCCCGCCGAGAAGGTGCAGGAGGCCGGCAAGGATGTCGCCATGCAGATCGCCGCGCTGAATCCCCGTTTCTGGGACAAGTCTCAGGTCACCCAGGACGTTCTGGACGAGGAGAAGAAGGTCATGATGGCCCAGATGGCCAACGACCCGAAGATGGCCTCCAAGCCCGAGCAGGTCCGTGAGAAGATTGTCATGGGCAAGCTGAACAAGTTCTATGCCGAGAACTGCCTGCTGCAGCAGGAGTTCGTCAAGGACGGCTCCCTGACCGTCGAGAAGTATATTGCCACCGCCGCAAAGGCGCTGGGCGGCACCATCACCTTCAAGGACGCTGTTCGCTTTGAGAAGGGCGAGGGCATCGAGAAGAAGCAGGAGAACTTCGCCGCGGAGATCGCCTCTATGGTGAAGGGCTGATTTTGTTGAGATTCTTCCCCCAATCTTGAACAGAATCTCCCCTGAATATTGACCCGATTGCGAAATTGGGCTCGAGGTAATTTACGTTACCCCGGGCCCTTTTTTTGCGCTTATTTGACCTGTAAACGGTAATCTGGCCCGGTTTCAGACACATTTCAAACCAATTCTTAATCCCCCGCCCCTGCCAAAATTCGAGGGAGAAAAGGGCGGAAATGGGAGGAAGAAGCACATTTACAGTCATGAGAAGGCAGGCACGAAAGCGCCTGCCTTTTTTTCATTGTGGCGAAACAGGCGGTTTGTAGGGGGAAGTCCATTGGATTTTCCTTGTATTTAGTGTTGTAAGCTGGTATAATACTCCTATATTTTGGGCTATGATGACTGGAGGAAGCAATGCTGCGTTATCTGCAAGAACTGGTCCAGGCGTTTGACTTCCCGTCCTTTAGCGGTGCCTTGCTGCGGGTGGCCGCGGTTTTTCTCTGCCTGACGGTCCATGAGACCTGCCACGGTCTGGCGGCCTGCGCGCTGGGCGACCCCACCGCAAAGTCCATGCACCGAATCAGCCTGAATCCGCTGCGGCATATTGACTGGCTGGGCCTTTTGATGATGCTGGTGGCCGGCTTCGGCTGGGCCAAGCCGGTGCCGGTGGACCCGCGCTATTTCAAAAAACCCAAGCAGGGGATGGCCATAACGGCCCTGGCGGGGCCGGCCTCTAATTTCCTGCTGGCAATTCTGACCATGCTTGTCAGTAAGGTGATTTACCTTTACACTCCTTATTCCACAGGGACAGAGGCACTTTTTAACTTCTGCCTGTACACCGTGGCACCTCTGTCCATCGGCCTGGGCCTGTTCAACCTGCTGCCCATACCGCCGCTGGACGGCTCCAAGGTGGTGGCGGTCCTTCTGCCGGACCGGGCGTATGTCCAGTTGATGCGCTACGAGCGCTACGGGATGCTGGTGTTGTTGCTTCTCAGCTGGTTTGGACTGACGGGCAGATGGATTAGCGGTGTCATCATGACCGTGTACAGCGCGTTTATTAACTTGATTTTTTGAGGTGGCTCTTTTGGAAAATCCCGTATTCAAACTGGAAAAAGTCGTCCGCTCCAAGTCGGAGGAGATGCAGGATTTCGAGGGCCCCCTGGACCTGATCCTCTTTCTGCTGGGAAAGAACAAGATGGAGATCCAGGACATCTCCATCGCATTGATCTGCGACCAGTACCTGGCCTGGCTGGAGCAGCGGCAGAAGATGGACCTGGAGGTGGCCAGCGAGTTTGTGACCATGGCGTCCCACCTGGTGTACATCAAGACCCGGATGCTGCTCTCCATCGAGGACGAGGAGGCCCAGAGCGAGATGGACGCCCTGATCCAGTCCCTGGAGGAGCGCCGCCGGAACGAAAATTACGTCCGGGTCAAGGCGGTGGCGGCGAAGCTGGGGCCCATGGGGGAGTTCGGGCGGAACATCATCACCCGGAATCCGGAGCCCGTGCAGCGGGGGAAAATTTATGAATACGACCAGGAGAGGGCGGACCTGATCCTGGCCATGGCTGAGATCCAGAGCCGGGCCGAGCGGGCCCTGCCGCCGCCCAAGGCCGCCTTCCAGGAGATCGTGCGGCACGAACCGTATCCGGTGGAGAGCAAGGCGCGGGAGATCATCCGCCAGCTGAAGGAGCACGGCATCACCCGGTTCCGCCTGCTGTTCCGTGGCAACCGCAGCCGCAGCGAGATCGTGGCGACCTTTCTGGCGGTGCTGGAGCTGTGCCGCGCCCGGGTCCTGCGTCTGGCGGGCTCGGAGACGGACTGCACCGTCCGTCAGGAGGGCGAGCTGCCGGAGAATCTGACATTCTGAGGAGGACGCCATGGAGAGCATGGAGATGAAAGAGATCGAATCCGCCATTGAGGGCATCCTGTTCGCCTCCGGCGAGCCTATCCATGTGGACCGGATCTGCGTGGCTCTGGACATGGACCGCCCCACGGTGGAACAGGTGCTGCAGAAGCTGATGGACTACTACGCCTACGAGCGCCGGGGTATTCGCCTGCTGCACATCGAAGACAGCTGGCAACTGTGCTCAGCGCCGGACTACGCGGACATCATCCGCAGGGCCTTTGAGATCCGAAAGCCCGCCAAGCTGAGCCAGCCCGCGCTGGAGGTGCTGACGATCATCGCCTACTATCAGCCCACCACCAGGGCCTATGTGGATCAGATTCGGGGCGTGGACAGCTCCTATACTATGGGGCTTTTGCAGGAGCGGAAGCTCATTGAGGAGTGCGGGCGTCTGCAGGTGCCTGGACGGCCCCGGCTGTACCGCACCACCAAGCAGTTTTTGCGGGCGTTCCACCTCTCCAGCCTGGACGATCTGCCGGAGATGCCGGACCTGGGCGGCGAGGGGCAGATGCGGCTCAGCGAGAGCGGGGAGATCATCGACCCCGCCGAACAGGCGGAGATCACCGGGGCGGATACGCCGGAGGACGCGGATTTCCGGGAGGAATAACGCCCCTGTTCTGCTTTGCTTTCCATTCTGTTGGGCGGCCGGCGCAAGCCGGATAAACTTTCCATAGAGGAGGGGGGTTCCCGTGATTTTGCTCTGGATTCTGGGCATCCTGGCGGCGCTGATTTTGCTGCTGTGCTGGACTCGCGTGGGCATTCAGGCGGCGTTTGGCGGCGGGACGCTCACCCTTGACGCCAGGGTGGGGTTTATTCACATTCGGATACTACCCGCAAAGAAAAAGAAGGAAAAAGCGGCTGAGACTGCGAAAAAAGCGGAAAAAAAGGCAAAAGAAACGGTGAAAAAGTCCAAAGCACCGCTGCCGAAGCCCTCCCTGGACGACATCAGAGACGCGGTGCGTACGCTGGCCCCGCCCCTGAAGCGGGCCCTGGGGCGCACCAGGCGGGGAATCCGCGTCCATCCCCTGCAGCTGCGCGTCACCGTGGGCGGAAGGGAGGACCCGGCCGCCGCCGCGGAGCTATACGGCTATCTCCACGCCGGGATCTGGACCGGGATGCCTGTGCTGGAGCAGCTGCTGGTCATCCCGGCGCCCTACATCCACATCGGCATCGATTTCGACGCCCCGGACACAATAGCGGAGGGCGAACTGGGCGTCTCCGCCCGGATCGGTACCCTGCTGGCCGCCGCCCTTGGCGTCGGCATCCCGGCGCTGCGGTGGTTCCTGCGCTATCAGAAACAGCATCAGAAACAGACACTGGCCAAGACGCCCGAGCAGGCGGCCGCGTAAGAAAGGAAGGTTCAAATGGACAACACGATGGAGAAGAAAAGCCCCCTGAACGACCTGATGCGCTCTACCATGGAAAAAATCCACGAAATGGTGGACACCAATACCATCGTCGGCGAGCCGATCAACACAGTGGACGGCGTGACGCTGATCCCGATCTCCAAGGTCAGCTTCGGCTTTGGCAGCGGCGGCGGAGACTACGGAAAGCCCTCGAAGGACGGCTTTGGCGGCGGCAGCGCCGCCGGTGTGAAGATCGACCCCGTGGCGTTCCTGGTCATCAAGGACGGCGCCACCCGCGTCCTGCCCGTGGCGGTGCCGCCGGTGTCCACCGTGGACCGGGTTGTCGAGATGGTTCCCGATATCATGGATAAAGTGGAAAAATATTTCGACAAGAAGGAAGAAAAAGAAACCCCCTGACAGGGGTATACTACCATCACTGTGAACGAATGAGGTGATGGTCCGTGGCAAAGCGCGTTTTCCGCTGGTTGGAGGTCCTGCTGATCCTGTGCAGTATTTTACCTTGTCAGGCCCGTGCTGTCAGTACATCGGCCACTTCCGCCATCCTGATGGACGGGGACAGCGGCCGGGTCCTGTACGAGCAGAACGCCGACGCTCGGATGCTGATCGCCAGCACGACGAAGATCATGACGGCGCTGGTGGCGATCCGGGAGGGGAATCTGTCCGACACCGTCACCGTGAAGCGGGAGGCCACGCTGACGGAGGGCTCCTCCATGTATCTGAAGGAGGGGGAGCGGCTGACGCTGGAGACGCTGCTGTACGGGCTGATGCTGTGCTCCGGCAACGACGCCGCCGTGGCCATCGCGGACCACGTGGGCGGCAGCCAGGCGGGCTTTGTGAAGCTGATGAACGAGACGGCCCGGGAGCTTGGAATGACCAACAGCTCCTTCGCAAACCCCAATGGCCTGGACGACGAGGACCACTATTCCACCGCCAGGGACATGGCGGTGTTGGCCCGCGCGGCCATGGAGAACGAGACGCTGGTGCGGATCGTCTCCACCCGCAGCGTTACCATCGGCGGGCGGACGATGACGAACCACAACAAGCTGCTGGCCTACATGGACGGCTGCATCGGATTGAAGACGGGCTACACCCGGGCGGCAGGCCGGACGCTGGTCAGCTGCGCGGAACAGAACGGACAGCGCCTGGTGGCGGTGACGCTCCAGGACGGCAACGACTGGGCGGATCATCAGGCCCTATATGAGTACGGCTTTTCCACCTATCCCGCCCGGCGGGCGGCGGTGCTGGGAAAGGTACTGGACAGCGCGGCTGTCCGGGGCGGACTCTGCGCCACGGTGCCGCTGGTAGCGGCGGACAGCTTCTCCTGGCCCGTGGCGGCAGGGGAGGAGCTGGAGACCCGCGTCGAGGTGGACGGCCCGCTGACGGCGCCGTTGACCGCCGGGTCAAAGGCTGGACAGGCCGTGTTCACGCTGAATGGCAACGAAGTGGGCCGTGTGGACCTGCTGTGCGGCGCGTCTGTGCCGCCGAAGCTGGAGTCCGCGCTGGGCACTTTGAAGCTGGGCCTGCCGGGATGAGGACAAGACATGGAAGAACGACTGCAAAAACTGCTCTCCGCCGCCGGGGTCTGTTCCCGCCGGGCGGCGGAGGCGTACATCACCGCCGGCCGGGTGACGGTCAACGGGGAACTGGCGGAGCTGGGCCGGCGGGCTGACCCGGAACGGGACGACATTCGGGTGGACGGCAGACCGCTGGCGGCGAGGGCCGAACCGGTCTATTTACTGCTGAACAAGCCCCGAGGCTATGTGACCACCCTCTCTGACGAGAAGGGGCGGCGGACGGTGGCGGACCTTGTGAAGGACTGCGGCGCGCGGGTGTATCCCGTGGGGCGGCTGGATCTGGATTCCGAGGGGCTGCTGCTGATGACCAACGACGGGGCGCTGACGCAGCAATTGCTGCATCCCAGCCATGAGGTGTCCAAGACCTATCACGTCTCCGTCTACGGCCCGGTGGCGGGCGCGGCGGCGCGGCTGTCCGCCGTCACGGACCTGGAGGGGGAGCGCATCCGCCCCGCCCGGGTGGAGGCGCTGCGGCAGACCGGGCGGACGGCGGAGTTGGCCGTCACCATCCACGAGGGGAAGAACCGCCAGATTCGCCGGATGTGCGCCGCCTGCGGCCTGACGGTGAAGCGGCTGCGCCGGGTGCGGGAGCATACGCTGGAGCTGGGAGATCTGCCCGTGGGGAAATGGCGGTATCTGACGGCGGAGGAAGCGGCGGCGCTTAGGAAAGAATTAGGAATTAGGAATTAGAAATGAGGAATTTGGGGCTTTCGGCGAGTTCGCGTGCCCGTTCCGCTGCGCTCTGATTCTTAATTCCTGTTTTTTTGCAAGTCCTTGGAAAAATCCTGCAAAAATGTGTTTGAATTACCCTGCATTTGTGGTACAATATCGCAGGATGCGGTTTGCCGGGGACGGCGGACCGGCACGAAGGAAAACAGAGACAGAAAACACGGAGGGAGCACCGTGGCGAAGAATATTTTACATACGATAGAAAGCGGCATGAACGGCTTTTCCAAGGGCCAGAAGCGCATTGCCAACTATATTCTGGAAAATTACGACAAGGCGGCGTTCATGACCGCCAGCAAGCTGGGCAAACTGGTGGAGGTCAGTGAATCCACGGTGGTCCGGTTCGCCTCCGAGCTGGGATACGACGGCTACCCCAGTATGCAGCGGGCTCTGCAGGAGATGATCCGCAGCCGCCTGACCTCCACCCAGCGCATCCAGGCGGCGGGGGACCGGCTCTCCGGCCAGGACGTGCTGGGATCGGTGCTGCAGTCGGATATCGACAAACTGCGGGAAGTCGTGGGCGAGGCTGACCGGGCGGAGTTCAACGGCGTGGTGGACCGCATTTTGAAAGCGCGGCACATCTATATTCTGGGCGTGCGGTCGTCCTCCTTTGTGGCGGGCTATCTGAACTTTTACATGCACCTGCTGTTTGAAAATGTGACGCTGGTGCAGTCCACCGCCGCCGGAGAGATCTTCGAGCAGCTGTTCCGCATCGGCCCGGGAGATGTGATGATCGCCATTAGCTTCCCCCGGTACTCCAAGGTCACGATGAACACCGTCAAATTCGCCCAGGACCGGGGCGCCACCATCATCGCCGTGACGGACAACGAGCTGTCTCCGGTATATCAGATGTCTGACGCGGCCCTGCTGGCCCCCTGTGAGATGATCTCCTTCGTGGACTCCATGGTGGCGCCGCTGTCCCTGATCAACGCGCTGCTGGTGGCGCTGGCCTACCGGCTGGGAACGGACGTGTCCGCCACCTTCGCGGAGCTGGAGGACATTTGGAACGCCTACGGCGTGTTTGGAAAGATGGACGATGAGTAAACGGATCGTGGTGATCGGCGGCGGCCCTGCGGGCATGATGGCCGCCATCTGCGCCGCCGAGCAGGGCACCGCCGTGACGCTGCTGGAGCCCAACGAGCGGCTGGGCAAAAAGCTGAATATCACCGGCAAGGGCCGGTGCAACGTGACCAACAACGCCGATCTGGAGACGCTGCTGGCCAATACGCCGAAAAACGGAAAATTTCTGTACAGCGCCTTCTCCCGCTTCGACGGGCGGGATACCATGGCCTTTTTTGAAAAGCTGGGCGTGCCGCTGAAAACGGAGCGGGGGAACCGGGTCTTTCCGGTCTCTGACCGCGCTTTCGACGTCAGCGCCGCCCTGGAGCGGCGGCTGAGGGCGCTGAAAGTCACCCTGGTCCGGGACCGGGCGGTGTCGTTGGACATCGCGGAGGGAACGGCATGTGCTGTCGCGGGGGAGCATGGGCGCTATCCGGCGGAGGCGGTCATTTTGGCCACCGGTGGCGTCTCCTATCCCGCCACCGGCTCTACCGGCGACGGCCACCGCTTGGCGGCGGAGGCGGGCCACACGGTGACGCCTCTGCAGGGCTCTCTGGTGCCGTTGGAGGGGCTTCTGGCCCCCGGCATGCCCTGCGTGCGGCTGCAGGGGCTGAGCCTGCGAAACGTGGGTCTGACCGTGTTTGAAAGCGGCAAAAAGCGCTACACGGACTTTGGCGAGCTGCTGTTCACCCACTTCGGCGTCAGCGGACCGCTGGTGCTGTCCGCGTCGGCCCACATGCGGCATTTTGACAAGAAGACCTACCGGCTGGAGATTGACCTGAAGCCGGCCCTGGACGAACAGACGCTGGACAGGCGGCTGCTGTCGGACTTTGAAAAGCACGCCAACAGTGATTTCTGCAACGCGCTGGGCGACCTGCTGCCTCAGAAGCTGATTTCGGTGGCGGTGGAGCTGTCCGGCATCCCGGCCCGGCAGAAGGTCCACGAGATCACCCGGGAGCAGCGGCGGGAGCTGCTGCGGCTGTTGAAGCATTTCCCGGTGGAGATCATGGGACCCCGCCCGGTGGCGGAGGCCATTGTCACCTCCGGCGGCGTCAAGGTCGGTGAGATCAACCCGACCACTATGGAATCAAAGCTTGTAAAGGCGCTATACTTTGCGGGGGAACTGATTGATGTGGATGCCTACACCGGTGGGTTCAACCTGCAGATCGCCTGGGCGACGGGCCGTGCCGCGGGGACCGCGGCGGCGCGGAATGAATGATGACAGGAGAGAAGAGCATGAAGACCATCAGCATCGCCATCGACGGCCCCTCCGGCGCAGGGAAGAGCACCCTGGCCCGCAGCATCGCCGCAAGGCTTGGCTATTTATATGTGGACACCGGGGCCATCTATCGCACCATTGGCTACCACGCCCTGCAAAGCGGCATCGACCCGAAGGACGAGGCCGCTGTCTCCGCCGCGCTGCCTGGCCTCCGGGTGGAGCTGGCCTATGGAGAGGACGGCCTGCAGCACATGCGGCTGAACGGGCGGGATGTGACGAAGGAGATCCGGCTGCCGGAGGTGTCTATGTACGCCTCCGCCGTCTCCGCCCATCCCGGTGTGCGGTCGTACCTGTTGGAGATGCAACGGGAGCTGGCCCGGAGCCACGATGTCATCATGGATGGTCGGGACATCGGCACCGTGGTGCTGCCGGACGCGGCGGTAAAGGTGTTCCTCACCGCCTCCCCGGAGGCCCGGGCCAAACGCCGGATGCTGGAGCTGGAGCAGCGGGGCACGCCCCAGCCCTTTGAGAGGATTTTGAAGGACATTGAGGAACGGGACTGGAACGACTCCCACCGGGCCACGGCGCCGCTGAGGCAGGCGGAGGACGCCGTCCTGCTGGACACCACGGAGCTGGACTTCCAGGAGAGCGAGGCGGCCCTGCTGGAGATCATTCAGAGGAGGACGGGGCAATGAAACCGATAAACGGCTTTTTTGTGTTTGTCTATTATGTGGTGGGCTTTCTCACGAGAATTCTGTACCCCACCACGGTGGAGGGGCTGGAGAAGCTGCCGAAAAACGGCGTGCTGCTGTGCCCCAACCACTCCAGCAACTGGGACCCGGTGCTGCTGGGCACCCGGCTGCCGGTGAACTACCGGCTCCACGCCATGGCGAAGGAGGAGCTGTTCCAAAATCCCATTCTGGGCTGGATTATCCGCAAGCTGGGGGCGTTCCCCGTCAGCCGGGGCAGTAACGACATCAGCACCGTGCGGACGGCCATCCAGGTCATCAGGGACGGCGACAACCTGTTGATCTTCCCGGAGGGCACGGTGGTCCGCGACGGCGTGGGGTACATAGACGGCCTGCCCGCCCATGCCAAGGCGGGGGTGGCCATGATCGGCGTGCGCACCGGGGCGACGCTGGTTCCGGTGTTCATGGACGGGAAAAAGAGGCTGTTTCACCGCAGCCGTATCATTTTCGGCGACCCCTATGAGCCCCACTACACCGGGCGGCGGGGGACCTCCGAGGAGATGCAGAAGATCGCCGACGACATTCTGGAGGCGGCCTACGCCCTGGGCGGCCAGGCCGTGGGAGGAAAGCCGCTGTGCGAGTGATCTTAGCCGAGAGCGCCGGGTTCTGCTACGGCGTGCAGCGGGCCGTGGAGCTGGCGGAAAAGACCGCCGGAGCGGCGGACCGCTGCTGGATGTTGGGGGACCTGATCCACAACACCCATGTGGTGGAGATGCTGGCCCGCCGGGGCGTTCAAAAGACGGAGGACGCCGCCGCGCTGGGCCCGGGGGACACGGTGGTCATCCGCTCCCACGGAGAGCTGAAAAGCGTTCTGGACGCGCTGGAGCGTCAGGGCGTCGCGTGTGTCAACGCCACCTGCCCCAATGTATGCCGCATCCAAAAACTGGTGGCCCAGGCGGAGCGGGAGGGACGGCGGCCCGTCATCATCGGCGAGTCCCACCACCCGGAGGTTGTGGGCGTCGCCAGCTGGTGTTGCGACCCGCTGGTCTTTGACGGGCCGGAGGCAGTAAAAATTTGGCTCGACGAAGATCCGAAGAACCGGGAAACGCCTCTGACGGTAGTGGTCCAGACCACCTGTATTCGTGAACTTTTTGAAACTTCTTCGAAAATCCTAAAAAAAGAGTGTACAAACGCAAAAATATTTGATACAATATGTAATGCTACGTATAAGCGTCAGACCGAGGCGGCGGATATCGCCGGCAAGGTGGACGTGATGGTCGTGGTGGGAGACCGTAAAAGCGCCAACACCAAACACTTGACGGAAATTTGCCAGAAGCGATGCCCCCGTGTCCTCCAGATCGAGAACGCGGACGAGCTATCGCCGGATTCTTTCATTGGTTGTTCTGTTGCGGGCCTTACGGCCGGTGCCTCCACGCCTGCGGGCATCATTAAGGAGGTATATGCAACCATGAGCGAAGAAATCAGAGCGGCCGAGGGCAAAGAGGAGTCCTTCGAGGAATTACTGAATCAGTCTTTCAAAACTTTAAATACAGGAGAGAAGGTCACCGGCATTGTCACGGCCATTACGCCGACTGAGGTCCAGGTGGACGTGGGCGCCAAGCAGGCCGCTTACATCAAGCTGAATGAACTCAGCGACGATCCCAGCGCCAAGCCTGAGGACATCGTCAAGGTCGGCGACGAGATCGAGACCTACATCGTCCGTGTCAACGACGTGGAGGGCTATGCCGAGCTCAGCAAGAAGCGTCTGGATGCCCAGAAGATTTGGGAGAACATCGAGAACGCCGTTGAGGAGAAGACTGTGCTGGAGGGCACCGTCACCGAGGAGAACAAGGGCGGCATCGTGGTGTCCGTCAAGGGCATCCGTGTGTTCGTGCCCGCCTCTCAGAGCGGCCAGCCCCGCGGCGCGGACCTGTCCGCCATGAAGGGCCAGAAGGTCCAGCTGCGCATCACCGAGGTCAACCGCGCCCGCCGCCGTGTGGTGGGCTCCATCCGCTCCGTGGCCGACGAGGCCCGCAAGGCCGCTCAGGAAGAGGTTTGGAGCAACATCGAGGTGGGCAAGCGCTACACCGGCACCGTGAAGTCCATGACCAGCTACGGTGTGTTTGTGGACATCGGCGGCGTGGACGGTATGGTACATATCTCCGAGCTGAGCTGGAGCCGCATCAAGACTCCCTCCGAGGTCTGCAAGGTCGGCGACACCCTGGAGGTGTACGTCATCTCCTTTGACCCCGAGAAGCGCAAGATCTCTCTGGGCGTCAAGGACCGCAGCGTCGATCCCTGGACTGTGTTCATGAACAAGTACGGCGTGGGCGACGTGGCCAACGTCCGTATCGTCAAGCTGATGACCTTCGGCGCCTTTGCCGAGGTTGTTCCCGGTGTGGATGGCCTGATCCACATCTCCCAGATCGCGGACCGCCGCATCGACAAACCCGAGGATGTTCTGGCCGAGGGCCAGATGGTGGATGCCAAGATCACCGCCATCGACGAGGAGAAGAAGAAGATTTCCCTGTCCATCCGCGCCCTGCTGGCTCCCGCGGCGGAGCCCGTGGAGGAGGCTCCCGTCGAGGAGTAAGTTCCGTCTGTCAAAGGGCAGACCCATCCGGGTCTGCCCTTTTTACAAAAAAATTTGTGATTTTTTTCACGTTTTTCGTTGCAATCCGGAAATGAGCATGCTATAATCTTGACGTTACGAAGTATGACAACGGTGCCGTGACATCATACAACATTAGAGGGATACAGGAGGAAACGACTATGAGCTACCAGGAGGAATACCAGCAGAAGCTGACCACCGCCGAGGAGGCGGTCAAGGTTGTCAAGTCCGGTGATTGGGTGGACTACACCTGGTCATGCAGCCATCCCATCGCGCTGGACAAGGCGCTGGCCGCCCGCAAGGACGAGCTGTTCGACGTGAAGGTTCGGGGCGGCGTGACCATGTGGATGCCGGAGATCTGCAAGGCGGAGGACGCCGGCGAGCACTTTGCCTGGCACTCCTGGCACTGCAGCGGCATTGACCGCAAGATCATCGGCAAGGGGATGGGCTACTTCCTGCCCATGCGCTATTCCGAGCTGCCCCGCTTCTACCGGGAGGAGCTGCCCCCGGTGGACGTGGTGATGCTGCAAACCACGCCCATGGACGCTTTCGGCAATTTCAACTTCGGCCTGAACTGCTCCCACCTGGGCGAGATCATCGCCCGCGCCAAGTGCGTGATCGTGGAGGTCAACAAAAACATGCCCTGGGTCAACGGTCTGATCCACACGGAGGTCAACATCAAGGATGTGGACATGATCGTGGAGGGCGACAACCCGGAGATCGCCCAGCTGGGCGCCGCCGGCGCTCCCACGGATGTGGACATCGCCGTGGCCAATCTGGTGGTCCCGCAGATCCCTGACGGCGCCTGCCTGCAGCTGGGCATCGGCGGGATGCCCAACGCCATCGGCAATATGATCGCGCAGTCCGATCTGAAGGATCTGTCTGTACACACGGAGATGTATGTGGACGCCTTTGTGGCCATGGCCGAGGCGGGGAAGATCACCGGCCGCCACAAGGCGCTGGACAGAGGCCGCCAGGTCTTTGCCTTTGCCGCCGGCTCCAAGAAGCTCTATGACTACGTGAACCGGAATCCCGAGGTCATGGCCGCCCCTGTGGAGTACACCAACGACGTCCATGCCATCAGCCAGATCGACAATTTCATCTCCATCAACAACGCCGTGGACATGGACCTGTTCGGCCAGATCAACGCCGAGTCCGCCGGTATCAAACACATCTCCGGCACCGGCGGCCAGCTGGACTTCGCCATGGGCGCGTATCAGTCCAGGGGCGGCAAGAGCTTCATCTGCATGTCCTCCACCATGACTGACAAGCAGGGCAACCTGAAAAGCCGCATCCTGCCCACTCTGACCCCCGGCTCCATCGCCACGGACCCCCGCTCCTGCGTCCACTACGTGGTCACGGAGTACGGCATGGTGAATATGAAGGGCCTGTCCACCTGGGAGCGGGCGGAGGCTATCATCAACATCGCCCATCCCAAGTTCCGGGAGGAGCTGATCGAGGCGGCGGAAAAGATGCACATCTGGCGCCGCTCCAACAGGAAGTAAATATCTGTCTTTTCACTTCCGACGGACGGCTTTCGGGCCGTCCGTCGCGCTTTTTCCCGCTTTTTTGAAAAAATGGTTGCGAAATTTTGGAAAAACGCTTGTAAACCAAAATGAAAGACCGTATAATAAATTTGTATTAAAAATTTTTTCGGGAAGTGACAAACAAATGCGGGGACCGGGGACCGCACGGACGGGAAAGGAAGTGTCATGTTCAGCATTGGGGATCTGGTCGTGCATCCGATGCACGGCGCCGGCGTTATCGACGATATTGTCCAGGAAAAGATCTCAGGAGTCACAAAGGAATATTATGTTTTTAAAATGCCCATGGGCGGTCTGGTGCTGAAGATCCCCGTTGACAATTCCCACGCGATCGGCATCCGGACCATCATTTCCCAGGCGGAGGCGGAGACTCTGCTTGCCGCCATCCCGTCGCTGACGGTGGAGTCCAACGCCAACTGGAACAAGCGCTATCAGGAGAATATGCTGCGGCTGAAGAGCGGCGATCTCTATGAGGTGGCGCGGGTGGTCAAGGCGCTGATGTACCGGGAGCTCCAGAAGGGGCTGTCCACAGGGGAGCGCAAGATGCTCCACAGCGCCAAGCAGATCATGGTCTCCGAGATCGTGTTGGCGGAGGAGTGCGCGTATCAGGACGCGGAGTCCCGCCTGGATCGCGCCATGATGCAAAAATCTGTCATGTGAATGGATTTCCTGGGAGAGGAGTTTCACAATGCTGCCATTTTTGAAGAAGATACGGGAGGCCAGCCGCCCCCGCTGCGCCGCGCTGGTGGCCGCCGCCGGCAGCTCCAGCCGGATGGAGGGCGTCAACAAGTTGCTGGAGCCCCTGGACGGCGTGCCGGTGTTGGCGCGGACCCTGACGGCCCTCCAGCTGGCCCGTCAGGTGGACGAGATCGTCGTCGCCGCCCGGGAGGAGGACCTGGTGGAGATCTCCCGCCTGTGTCATACATACGGCGTTACCAAGTGCGTCAAGGTGGTCCGGGGCGGCGCGAACCGCGCACAGTCCGTCCTCCTGGCCGCGCTGGAGGCCTCGCCGGAGACAGAGCTTCTGGCGGTGCAGGACGGCGCCCGCCCCCTGGTGACGCCGGAGCTGATCGACCGGGTCATCTCCGCCGCGGCCCGCTGCGGCGCGGCGGCTCCGGCCGTCCCTGTGAAGGACACCATCAAATCCGTCCGGGACGGCGGCGCGGTGGAGCGGACGCTGGAGCGGAGCAGCCTGCGGGCCGTTCAGACGCCCCAGGTCTTTGAGGCCAGCCTGCTGAAGGCCGCCCTGCAGTCCGCCGTGGAGAAGGAGCTCCCCATCACGGACGACTGTTCGGCGGTGGAGCGGCTTGGCAAGGTCGTCTTTCTGGTGGAGGGCGACGAGGAGAATTTGAAGATCACCACGCCGGTGGACCTGATCCTGGCGGAGGCGATTCTACAGGCGAGGGAGAACGGATGATGACAAACCTGCGCATCGGACACGGCTATGACGTCCACCGGCTGGTGGAGGGCCGCCGTTTGATTTTAGGCGGCGTGGATATCCCCTGGGAGCGGGGACTGCTGGGACACTCCGACGCCGACGTACTGATCCACGCCGTGATGGACGCCCTGACCGGGGCGGCCCGGCTGGGAGATATCGGCAAGCTGTTCCCGGACAGCGACCCGGCCTATGCGGGCATCTCCAGCTTGAAGCTGCTGGCGGAGGTCGGACGGCTGCTGGAGGAGCGGGGCTTCGCGGTGGTGAACATCGACGCCACCCTTCTGGCCCAGGCGCCCAAGGTGGGCCCCTACCGGCAGGCCATGGCGGAAAATATCGCCGCCGCTCTTGGCATCGATCCGGAACAGGTCAATGTGAAGGCCACCACCGAGGAGGGGCTGGGTTTCACCGGGGACGGCTCCGGTATGGCGGCCCACGCGGTGGCACTGGTGGAAAAAAGATAGCGGAACGCGGACGGCGTTCCGCTGTCTTTTTTCCGGAGTGGAGAGCAGCCGGACACGATAGTTTCCCTCTCCAATCTCCAGGTTCGTCCTTTTTTTCACATTCTCCAACCTTCCAGATAGAATGGATAGAGAGGAGGAGTGCCTGTGGAGTACTATTTGATCCTTGCCCGCTCTGTCACGTTTGCCCAGCGGATGCAGAGAGCGTTGGACCGGGCGGGTATTCGAAGCCAAATTTTCCGCGCGCCCAGGGATTTGACCAGCCTGGGGTGCGCTTATGCCGTCCGGGTGGCTGTAAACGACCTGACCCCGGCCTTGCTTGCCCTTCACAAGGTGTCGCTGGAGCCGATCCAGATCTTTTTGTATCAGCGCGGCCTGTACCGGGAGGTGAGCGTATGATCTACTTGGACAGCGCGGCGACCACGTTCCAAAAGCCCAGAACGGTGGCGGCCGCCATGCAGGAGGCTTTGGTCTCCATGAGCTCCCCCGGTCGGGGCGGACACCCCGCCGCCATGCGGGCCGCGGAGACGGCCTTTCAGTGCCGGAGCGAACTGGCGGAGCTGTTCCACCTGGAAAACCCGGAGCAGGTGGCGTTCACATCCAACGCCACCCATGGGCTGAACATTGCCATCAAGAGCCTGGTGCCCCAGGGCGGACGGGCGGTGATCTCGGGCTATGAGCACAACGCCGTCACCCGGCCTCTGACGGCCCTGGGCGCCAGAGTCGCCGTAGCGGAGGCGCCGCTGTTCGACCCGGCCGCGGTGACGGCGGCCTTTGAACGGCTGGTCGTGCCGGGAACCAGCGCCGTGATCTGCAACCATGTCTCCAACGTGTTCGGCTTCATCCAGCCGGTGGAGGAGATCGCCGCCATCTGCCGGTCCCGGCGGGTACCCCTCATCATCGACGCCTCCCAGTCGGCGGGGGTCCTGCCTCTGGATATGGCGCGCCTTGGGGCGGCCTTCATCGCCATGCCCGGCCACAAGGGCCTGTACGGACCCCAGGGCACCGGCGTGCTGCTTTGCGGAAACGGTGTAAAGGTAAATCCCTTGCTTGAAGGGGGAACCGGCAGTCTCTCCATCCAGCAGGAGATGCCGGACTTTCTGCCGGACCGGCTGGAGGCCGGCACCCACAACATGCCGGGTATCGCCGGGCTGCTGGCGGGGGTGCGGTTCGTCCGAAAGCGGGGGCTCAAGGCCATCTGCGACAGGGAGCGGCGGCTGGCGCTGCTGGCGGCGGAGGGGCTGCGGTCTGTTCCCGGCGTCCGGGTATTCGCCCTGCCGGGGCTGCGGGACCAGGCGGGCGTGCTGTCCATCGTCCCGGAGGAAAAGGACGTGGAGTTCGTAGGCGACGCGTTGGCGGAGCGGGGCATCGCCGTGCGGACGGGACTGCACTGCGCACCGCTGGCCCACCGCAGCGCGGGGACGCTGTCCAGCGGCACTGTCCGCCTGAGCTTTTCCGATTTCAACACACCGGAGGAGGTTTACCGCTGTCTCACGGTCCTGCGGGGCGCTTTGCGGTGATTTTTCTGAACAGACCGTGAATTTTCCCCCGATTCACCTTGCAATCCACTGCCATATTTTATATAATCAATGTATTCATGGCCTGATACAAATTTCATTTCAAAACAAGGAATCCTTTGAAATGAAATTTTTTGAGACGCGCTGCGTAACAGCGCGTCGCCGATAAGGCGGCGCGCTCGAACAGAAGCTGCTTTGCAGAGGTTATTTGCGAACAGTATGAAAGGGATGATGACGTCAAAATGAATCTGACATTTGCGGAGCTGCCCGCCGTGATCGGCCGGTACCTGTTCTCCCTGCAAATCACGGATATTCTGGACATCGCCATCATGGTGTTCCTGCTGTACAAGGTCCTGACGCTGGTGCAGAGCACGAAGGCCGCCAGTCTGCTGAAGGGCCTGTTCGTCTTTCTGGGGCTGCTGGCCCTGTCCTATGTGTGCCAGCTCCACAGCATCTACTACCTGATGAGCCGGATGGTGGACATGGGAATTCTGGCGCTGGTCATCCTGTTCCAGCCGGAGATCCGCCGGATTCTGGAGCAGATGGGCAGCAAGCGCTTCATCGCCTTTTTCACCCATACGGAGGCGGGAAACGCGCTGGAGCAGACCATCGGCCAGACCGTGCTGGCCTGTACGGAGATGTCCCAGTCCCGCACCGGCGCGCTGATCGTCTTCGAGCGGGAGATCCTGCTGGACGACATGGTCCGCAGCGGCACGGTGCTGGACGCGTCCGTCTCCAGCGAGCTTTTGAAAAACATCTTCTTTGTCAAGGCCCCCATGCACGACGGCGCAGTCATCGTCCGCAGCGGACGGATCCTGGGCGCGGGCTGTATGCTGCCTCTGAGCAAGAACGTGAACCTGAGCCGGGACCTGGGTATGCGGCACCGGGCCGGCATCGGCATGAGCGAGAATTCCGACGCGGTGGTGGTCATCGTGTCGGAGGAGACCGGCTCCATCTCCGTGGCCATCGGCGGTATGCTGAAACGCCATCTGAAGCCGGAGACCCTGGAGAACCTCCTGCGGAACGAGCTGCTTCCGCAGGACGACTCCGCCCCGGACAAGCAGAAGTTCAGGATGATGAACCTGCTGCGCGCCAGAAAGAACGGAGGTGCGGACGATGCGGAGTGAAAAGAACAGCAAGCGCAAGGTCCTGTATCTGCTGCTGGCGGTGCTGGTGGCGGCGGCGATCTGGTTTTTCGTGGACGAGACCAGCAACAACGGCAGCCCCCGTCTCACGGAGCGCGTCATCACGGGGATTCCCATCATCTACACCAATGTAGACACAACGCTGGCGGACCGGGGACTGATGCTGCTGGATGAGGGAACCGACGCCACCATCGACGTGACGCTGCAGGGGGGACGCCGCCTGCTCAGCGAGATCGACGTCTCCGACATCCGCGTGACCGTGGACCTGTCCAACGTGGTCAAAGCGGGCACACAGTCCGTGGGGTATAAAATTTACTATGGCAGGTTCCAAAACAGCGTCACCCAAAAGGACGCCAGCATCGCCAGCGCCACGGTGAACATCAGCGAGCTGTACAGTAAGACCGTGGACATCAAATGCCAGCTGATCGGCGAGGTGGCGGAGGGCTATACCGCTGAAAAACTGCGGCTTTCCACGGAGAAGCTGGAGATCCGCGGTCAGGCGGAGGACATCGACCCCGTCAGCTACGCCAAGGTGACGCTGGACATCGGCGAGGCCGCGACGGAGACCGTCTCCCAGACCCTGACCTGGCAGTACTATGACGAAAACGACCAGCTGCTGGAGAGCAAGGGCATCCACCCGACGGTGGAGAGCGTCCAGGCGACGCTGCCGGTCTACGCGACCAAGGAGCTGCAGCTTGTCGTGAATTTCAAGGAGGCCCCCGGCGCCAGCAGGAAGAACCTGAAGGTGGAGATCAAGCCGGAGACGATCCTGGTCTACGGCGACGCGGCGCAGCTGAAGAATATGGACACCATCACGCTGGGCACCTTCGATCTGTTGGACCTGGTGAATGACCCCAGGACGACAGGCCACACCTATTCCATCATCATTCCGGACGGCTGCCAGAATCTCAGCGGCGTGACCCGCGCCACGCTGACGGTGTCCTTCATCGACATGACCAGCGCGGAGGTGACGGCGACCCGGTTTGAGGCCGCCAACATCCCGGCGGGCAAGACCGTCCACATTCTGACGGAGGAGCTGCCCGTGACCATCTTCGGCACGGCGGCGGACGTGGAGGCAGTGACGGAGGAGCATATCACGGTCACCGCTGATTTGAGCAACTACTCCGGTGCCTCCGGCACCTACACGGTCCCGGCCACCGTGCAGATCGGCACGGCGGGCGACGTGGGCGTGTCCGGCACCTATCAGGTGCAGGTCACCATCCAGGAGCAGACGCAGAGTGAACCGGAAACGCCGGAAGAATGACACAGGAGAGGCATTATGACCCAAATCGCAACTGTTGAACGAATTCTTGATCCCAACCACGCCGAGATCTCGGTGCCCCGGAAATCCGCCTGCGGCCACGACTGCGAGGAATGTGCGGGCTGCGGCGTCACCGGCGCGGCGGTCCACGCCAGGGCGGTGAACACCATCGGCGCCCGTCCCGGGCAGAAGGTGGTGGTGGAGAGCAGCACCCAGAAGATGCTGGGCATCGTGGCGCTGGTCTACCTGATCCCCGTGGCGCTGTTTCTGCTGGGCTACCTGACGATGGTCTTTTTGAACGCCAGTGTGGGCGTGCAGTACTTTACCGCCATTTTGGGCTTTGCCGTCGGCATCGCGCTGGCCATCCTCTACGACCGGCGGCTGCGGGCCAGAGGCGGGCTGACCTTCACCATCGTCCGCCTGTTCTGAGGCGATGTTCGGTTATGTCAGGCCCCCGGTCCAGGACCTTCCCACGGAGGAGACAGAGCGCTTCCGCCGCGCCTACTGCGGGCTGTGCCATACGCTGGGCAGGCGCTACGGCCCGGCGGCGCGGTTCATTCTGAACTACGATTTCACCTATCTTGCCATCCTGCTCTCAGGCGGGGAAGAGAGGGCCGGACGCAGCGCCCGGTGTATCGCGAGCCCCGTCCGGAAAAGGGACTACCTGGAGCCGGACGGCGCCATGGAGCTGGCGGCGGACGAGAGCGTGATCCTGGCCTACTGGCAGCTGCGGGACGGCGTGGCCGACCACGACTGGCTGCATGGGTTGAAGTACCGGGGCCTCTCCGGCGTTCTGGAGCCGGCCTACCGCAAGGCGGCGGCGCTCCGCCCCGGGTTTGACGAGGCGGTGCGGCATCAGCTGGCGCTGCTGGGGGAGCTGGAGAGAGAGAACTGCGATTCCATGGACCGGGCCGCGGATGCCTTTGCCGTGCTGCTGGGCAGCGCCGCCCGGGAGGTGGACGACCTCATCCGGCGGCGGGTGCTGGAGCAGCTGCTGTACCACCTGGGCCGCTGGGTCTATCTGGTGGACGCGGCGGACGATCTGAAAAAGGACGCGGCGTCCGGGAACTATAATCCCGTGGCCCTGCGGTTTTCCATGACGGATGGCTGCTGGACGGCGGAGACGCGGCGGGCGTTCACCGCCACGCTGGACCACTCCGTCCACATGATGACCACGGCCTTTGAGCTGTGGGACTTCGGCGTCTGGACGCCGATTTTGGAGACCACCCTCTATACCGGCCTCTTCCGCGTGGGCAAGGCCGTGCTGGACGGCACGTTCCAGGCCCGGCGGCGCGGAATCTATAAAAAGAAAAGCAAGAATGTTGAGGAGACGGCATGAACGATCCCTATCAGGTCCTCGGTGTATCGGAGACCGCCACAGACGAGGAAATCAAAAAAGCATATCGGGAGCTGGCGCGGAAGTACCATCCGGACAACTACCATGACAATCCCCTGGCGGATCTCGCCCAGGAGAAGATGAAGGAGATCAACGCCGCTTACGAGCAGATCAACAAGATGCGCAGCGGCGGCAGCCGGGGGACCTCCGGGAGCTACGGCGGCTATCAGGGGAGCTATCAGAGCGGCGGCTATGCCCAGTACGGCCAGTCCGCTTCGGGAAGCTCCGTTCTCCAGCAGGTGCGGATCGCTATCCAGACCGGCAACATCAGCCGGGCGGAGGCGCTGCTGGCCAATTACAGCGACCACAACGCCGAGTGGAACTTCCTGCGGGGCGCGGTGTGCTACCGCCGGGGCTGGCTGGACGAGGCCAAGCGGTATTACCAGACCGCCTGCCAGATGGACCCGGACAACCCGGAGTACCGTCAGGCGCTGGAGTTTATGGAGAAGGGCACCCAGTCGGCGTACCGCCCCGGAGGCGGGGAGTTCGGCACCGACATGTGCGGCGGGAACATGTGCCTGCCGCTGTGCTGCCTGTGGTCGCTTTGCAACGGCGGCGGATATTGGTTCTGCTGCTGAGATGTGAGGGAGGATGGAAACGTGATCAAAAGTATGACCGGCTACGGCCGGGCAAGAGAGATGCTGCACAAACGGGATATCACCGTGGAGGTCCGCTCGGTCAACAACCGCTATCTGGACTGCACGGTAAAGATGCCCCGGATGTATGCCTTCGCCGAGGATGCCGTGAAGCAGCGCGTCCAGCAGGCGGTGTCCCGGGGCAAGGTGGACGTGTTTATCACCGTGGATGCCTCCGCCGCCGACGTGGCGAAGGTCACCGTCAACCGGGAGCTGGCGGCGCAGTACGCCGCGGCCCTGCGTGAGCTGGCGGAGGTCTGCGGCCCCACGGCCTATCAGGTGACGCCGGAGCAGTTGGCCCGCTTCCCGGACGTGTTGTCCGTCACCAAGGCGGACGAGGACCTGGAGACCGTCAGCGGCGATCTGTGCGCGGTGCTGGACGAGGCCCTGGCGGCCTACAACGCCATGCGGGCCGTGGAGGGTGAGAAGCTTGTCGAGGACATCGGAAACCGCCTGACCAACATCGAGACCTACACCGGCCAGGTGGAGGCCCGTTCGCCGGAGACGGTGGCGGAGTACCGCCGGAAGCTGACCGCCCGGATGGAGGAGGTGCTGCAGAGCACCACCATCGACGAACAGCGGATTTTGACCGAGGCCGCCATCTACGCCGACAAAGTCGCCGTGGACGAGGAGACCGTCCGCCTGCGGAGCCACGTGGCCCAGCTGCGGACCATGCTGGATTCCGACGAGCCCATGGGCCGGAAGATGGATTTCCTCATCCAGGAGGTCAACCGGGAGTCCAACACCATCGGCTCCAAGTGCAACGACGTGTCCATTGCCCAGGTGGTGGTCGGGCTGAAAGCTGAAGTTGAGAAGATGCGCGAGCAGGTCCAGAACGTGGAGTGACGGTATGAAGCTCATCAACATCGGTTTTGGAAGTCTGGTATCCGAGGAGCGGCTGGTGGCCATCGTCAGCCCGGACTCCGCGCCCATCAAGCGCATGGTCCAGGAGACCCGGGAGCGGGGCATGCTGATCGACGCCACTTACGGCCGCAAGACCGCGTCCATTTTCATCATGGACAGCGACCATGTGATCCTGTCGGCCCTGCCGCCGGAGAAGTTCGGCATCCGGCCGGCGGAGGAAAGGGAAGAGGTATGAAGAAGGGAAAGACATTCATCATCTCCGGCCCCTCCGGAGTGGGTAAGAGCACCGTGCTCAGCGCCCTTTTGGAAAAGCGGAAGGACCTGTATTTCTCCGTGTCCGCCACCACCCGGGAACCCCGTCCGGGAGAGCTGGACGGCATCCACTACCACTTTATGGATGTGGAGTCCTTCCGCAAGTGGATCGCCATGGACCAGTTTCTGGAGTACGCGGAGTATGTGGGCAACTTCTACGGCACGCCCAAGCGGTATGTGGACGAGGCCATGGAGGCCGGCAGGGACGTGATCCTGGACATCGAGATCCAGGGCGCCATCCAGGTCACCAGCAAACGGCCGGAGACCGTGCGGATCTTCATCGCCCCGCCCAGCTGGGCGGAGCTGGAGCGCCGCCTGACCGAGCGCGGCACGGACAGCAAGGATAAGATCCAGAAGCGCCTGCTGCGGGCCAAGGTGGAATTTCAGACCGCCCACACCTATGATTATTTCGTCATCAACGACACCGTTGAAAACGCGGTGAACGAGCTGGAGGCCATCATGACCGCCGAGCACTGCAAGCCCAAGGAGCGCATGGAGATCATCAACGGAAAATAACCGGCGCTCTCTGGAAGCGACAAAAAATTTAGCCGAAATCAGGCAGAATGGAAGTAGATACTATGTCTATGCTGTATCCCGCAATGAGTAAACTGACGTCCTATGTCCCCAACCGCTATATGCTGGTGAACGTGGTGGCCCGTCGGGCCCGCCAGATCGCCGAGGAGGCCGAGGAGACCGGCGAGCATCTGGAGGAGAAGCCTGTGACCATGGCCGTCAACGAGGTGGCGGATGGCAGGCTGGACGCCAGCCACATGGACCTGACCATCGAGGAAGAGAACGCTTGAATCACCGCGTAGGACACCGCAAAGGAGGGGCGAGGCATGGAGACCGCTGTGATCGTAAAAGTCGCGGTCAGCGCCGCGCCCTATTCCATTGACAAGCCCTATGACTACCTGGTGCCGGAGCATCTGCTGGAGGCGGCGGTGCCCGGCGTGCGGGTCACGGTGCCCTTTGGCCGGGGCAACCGGGAGACGGAGGGCATCCTCCTGTCCCGGAGCACCGGCGGGAAAACCCCCGGACTGAAGCCCCTGAAAGCGGTTCTGGACCGGGAGCCCGTGCTGGATCGGGCGGACATTGAGCTGGCCCTCTGGATGCGGCAGCGGTATTTTTGCACCATGTTTGAGGCGGTAAAGGCCATCCTGCCCGCGGGGCTGTGGTACCAGTTCCGGGAGGTCTGGCGCCTGGCGGAGGGCATGGACCGCGGCGCCGCCGACGAGGCCGGCGCGAAGGTGAAAAAGGCCCCGGCGGTGCTGGACGTGCTGTTTGCCTCCGGCGGCAGCGCCACGCTGGACGTCCTGCGGGACGCCTGCGGGGAGGATGTAAGCGCGACCCTGCGGGCCATGCAGAAGGTTGGCATCGTGACCTGCGAAACCGCCGCCAGACGGAAGATCGGGGACAAGACCCGCCGCATGGTGGAGCTCGCCGTCAGCGCGGAGGACGCCCTGGCTTTGACCGAGGCAAAGCGACGCTCCGCGCCGCTGCGGTATGAGGTGGTCCGCCTGCTGGCGACCACCGGGAGGGCGTCCTCTCAGGATATCTGTTATTTTACCGGCGCCTCCATGCGGACCCTGCGGGGCCTGGAGAAGGCCGGTATCGTGGCGTTTACGGAGGAAGAGGAGCTGCGTGTTCCCCAGATAAGGCCGGCAGAGCCCGGCCCGCCCATTGTTCTGAACGGGGAACAGCAGGCGGCTTTTGACACCATTCTGGCCCTGACGGAGAGCCCGAGGGCGGAGGCGGTGCTGCTCCACGGCGTCACCGGCAGCGGAAAGACCCAGATCTACCTGCGGCTGGTCCAGGAGGTTTTGGAGCGGGACAGGACGGCGATCGTCCTGGTGCCGGAGATCGTACTGACGCCGCAGATGATGCGGAAGTTTTCATCTTACTTCGGCTGTAAAGTGGCAATGCTTCACAGCTCTCTCCGCATGACGGAGCGCTATGACCAGTGGAAGCGCATCCGCCGGGGAGAGGTACAGGTGGTGCTGGGCACCCGCTCCGCCATCTTCGCCCCGCTGCGGAACCTTGGGCTCGTTATTTTGGACGAGGAACAGGAGAGCAGCTACCAGTCGGAGAATCCGCCCCGGTATCACACCCGGGACATTGCCAAATATCTCTGCGCCCGGGACAAAGCCGCGCTGGTTCTGGGGTCCGCCACGCCGACGCTGGAAACCGCCTGGGCGGCGGAGCAGGGGCTCTACCACAAGGTTTTACTGCGGCGGCGCTACAACGATCACAGCCTGCCCCAGGTCACGGTGGCGGACCTCCGGCAGGAGGTGCGGGAGGGAAATCCCGGGCTGATCGGCGGCGTTTTGCGGCGGGAGCTGGAGCGGAACCTGGAGCGGGGCGAGCAGAGCATCCTGTTTCTGAACCGCCGGGGCAGCAGCCGGATGCTGCTGTGCGGCGAGTGCGGCCACGTGCCGGAGTGCCCCAGGTGCAGTGTGCCGCTGACCTACCACTCCGCCAACGGGCGGATGATGTGCCACTACTGCGGCCACTCGGAGCCCGCGCGGGATATTTGCCCGGACTGCGGCGGCATTATGAAGCATATTGGCACCGGCACCCAGAAAGTGGAGGAGGAGCTGCGGGAGCTGTTCCCGGAGGCCGGTATCCTGCGGATGGACGCGGACACGGCCACCGGTGGCCACGAAAAGCTTCTGAACCGCTTTGAAAAGGAGCGCATCCCCATCCTGCTCGGCACCCAGATGGTGGCCAAGGGACTGGATTTTGAAAATGTGACCCTGGTGGGCGTCCTGTCCGCCGACATCTCCCTGTATGTGGACCACTACCGCGCGGCCGAACGCACGTTCAGCCTGCTGACCCAGGTGGTGGGCCGGGCCGGACGGGGCGGTAAAGCGGGACGGGCTGTCATCCAGACCTATACCCCGGGAAACGACGTGATTCAAAGCGCCTCCCGGCAAGATTACGACAGCTTTTATGAGAGCGAGATCCGGCTGCGGCAGCTGCGGCGGTATCCGCCCTTCGCGGACCTGTTCACCTTCACCGTCTCCGGGATGGAGGAGGGAGCCGTCCTGCGGGCGGCGGCGGCTGTTCGGGAGACGTTGCGCCGGCTGTGCGTGGACCCGGAGCTGGCGGCAAACCAGCCGGAGGTGTTGGGCCCCGCTCCGGCGCCTGTCCTGAAGCTGAACAACCGCTACCGCTACCGCTGTCTGCTGGTGGGAAAAAACGACCGCCCCACCCGGGAGCGGGTGAGCTGGCTGCTGAAAGAGTTTGCAAACAGCCGAGCCAACCGCAGATTGAATATTTTTGTGGACTGCAACACCTTGGAGTGATGCAGGATGATGGAGGTCAAAGCAATGGCATTGCGAAAAATCGTAGAGGTGGGCGAGGAGTGCCTGACCAAGGTCTGCCGCCCTGTGACGAATTTCAATTCCCGCCTGCATGAGCTGCTGGACGACATGGCGGAGACTCTGGCGGATGCCAATGGCGCGGGTCTGGCGGCCCCGCAGGTGGGCATCCTGCGCCGGGTCTGTCTGGTTCTGGACGAGGACTCGGAGGAGTATATCGAGCTCATCAACCCGGAGATCGTGGCTGAGAGCGGCGAGCAGACCGGTCTGGAGGGCTGCCTCAGCGTGCCCGGCAAGTGGGGCATCGTCACCCGCCCTGACGTGGTGCGGGTCCGGGCCCAGGACCGGGACGGCAACTGGTTCGAGGTGGAGGGCGAGGGCCTGACCGCCCGGGCTTTCTGCCACGAGATCGAGCACCTGGACGGCCACCTGTACACGGAGCATATCGACCACTTCCTGTCCGAGGAGGAGCTGCGGGAGTATCTGGAGGCCGAGGAAAAGGAAGGGGAGTAAGCCCATGCGCATCCTGTTCATGGGGACGCCGGAATTTGCCGTGGCGTCCCTGAAGCGGCTGGTGGAGGACGGACACGACGTCTGCGGTGTGTTCACCCAGCCGGACAAACCCAAAAACCGGGGACATAAGCTGATGTTCTCGCCTGTGAAGGAATATTCCCTGACAAAGAATCTGGAGGTTTTCCAGCCTCTGAAAATGCGGGATGGCGAGGCGCTGGGCATCGTGGAGCGTCTTGCGCCGGAGCTGATCGTGGTGGCGGCCTATGGCAAAATCCTGCCGGAGGAGATTTTAAACGCGCCGAAATACGGCTCCATCAACGTCCATTCGTCGCTGCTGCCTAAATACCGGGGGGCGGCGCCCATCAACTGGGCCATTCTGGACGGGGAGACGGAGACCGGCGTCTCCATCATGTATATGGCAAAAGAGCTGGACGCCGGCGACGTGATCCTGCAAAAACGCACCCCCATCGGGGCGGAGGAGGACGCCCAGGAGCTGACCGCGCGTCTTGCGGAGCTGGGGGCGGAGGCCCTGTCCGAGACGGTGACGGCGCTGGCAGACGGCACGGCGGCCCGGACGCCCCAGGATGAAAGCTGTCAGACCTATGCCTCCATGCTGTCCAAGGCGATGTCGCCCGTCGACTGGACCCGTTCCGCCCACGAGATCAGTTGCCATGTGCGGGGGCTGATCCCCTGGCCCTGCGCCACCACAGACGTCATCAGCGGCGAGGTCATCAAGCTGTATGTTGTCAGTGAGACGGGGGAAGCTACCAGTGCCCATCCCGGCGTCATCGTGGCGGCGGGAAAGCAGGGTATCGACATCGCCTGCGGCGACGGAAAGGTGCTCCGGGTTCGGGAATTGCAGGCCCAGGGCGGCAAGCGCATGACCGCCGCGGCCTATCTGCTGGGGCACCCTATCCAGCGCTGAGCGCTGACGCACTTTGAATCCTGTGAATCGAGGAATATTATGCCTTATTATTACGATTACGGCTATTTTCTGGCGGATAACATCTACTGCATCCTTTTGATCCCGGTGTTTCTGCTGTCCCTTTGGGCGCAGATGCAGGTCAGCGGGAACTTTCGGCGCTACAGCGCCGTCAATAACCGCAGGCATTTGACCGGCGCCCAGGCGGCGGAGGCGGTACTGCACGCCCACGGCGTTTACGATGTTGCCATCCGGTACTGCCAGGGGAATCTGACGGATCACTATGATCCCAGGGATAACACCATTTACCTGTCGGAGTCCGTCTACAACGCGCCCACCATCGCGGCGGTGGGCGTTGCCTGCCATGAGGCGGGCCACGCGGTCCAGTACGCGGAGGGCTACGGTCCCATCCGTCTGCGAAGCGCCATCATCCCCGCCACACAGCTGGGCTCGAAGCTCTCCTTTATCCTGCTGATCGTGGGCCTGTTTTTGTATGTCCAGCCTCTGTTTCTGGCCGGTATCCTGCTGTTTTCACTGACCACGATCTTCCAGCTGGTGACGCTGCCGGTGGAGTTCAACGCCTCCCGGCGGGCCATCGAGACCATCGAAGGCCAGTTCCTGTTGGATGAAGACGAGGTCGTCGGGGCAAAACGGGTCCTGCGGGCGGCGGCGATGACCTATGTTGCCGCGCTGCTGATGTCCGCGCTGCAGCTGCTGCGGTATGTGCTGATCTTCCTGGCCAGAAACGGCGGCGGCCGGCGGGGAGGGGGCAGACGATGAACCCCTCTGCGAAGCAGGCGGCTTCCGCCCAGCAGGCTTCTTCCGCCCGGAAGACGGCTCTGCGGGCGCTGGTAAGCTGCCGGACCAACGGCGCTTGGGCGGACGCCGCCCTGAAGGCCCAGCTCAGCCGGGACGGCTTGTCCGGTCCCGACGCGGCGCTGTCTAGCCGGATCGTCTATGGCGTCATGCAGAACCGGATGCTGCTGGATTTCTATATCGGCGCCTATTGCTCCCAAAAGCCGGACCACTTGCAACCGCCTCTGCTGGAGATTCTGCGCATCGGCGCGTATCAGATCCTGTTTCTAGACAAGGTGCCGGATAGCGCCGCGGTGAATACTTCCGTGGAGCTTGCAAAGCTGGCGAAACGGGGACAAGCATCTGGCCTTGTCAACGCTGTTCTCCGTAAGGTTTCTCAGAATAAAGCTTCGCTGCCCGCCATCCCGGACCGGGACGCGGCGCAATTTCTCTCCATCCGCTACAGCCACCCCAAATGGCTGGTAAAGCGGTTGCTGGCTTTGCTGGGCTGGGAGGAGACGGAGGCGTTTCTGGCGGCAAACAACTGTCCGGCGCCTGTCACAGCCCAAGTCAACACCCGCTGGCATTGCACGAAGCAGGTGGAGGAGGCGCTGACGGCCGCTGGCGTCGGCGTGGAGGAACACCCGTGGCTTTCGGACTGTCTGCTGCTGTCCGAGACCGGCAATCTGGAGCGTCTGGAGAGCTTTCAGGCAGGCGCGCTTTATATTCAGGACCCGGCGGCCCGACTGGCCGTTCTGGGCTCCGGCGTGAAAGCCGGGGACAGCGTGCTGGATGTGTGCGCCGCCCCCGGCGGCAAGTCCTTTGCCGCCGCCATCCGGATGGGAGAACAGGGTTCTGTTCTGGCCTGCGACCTCCACGAAAACAAGCTGAAGCGTATCCGGGAGGGCGCGGCCCGGCTGAAACTGAACAATATCGAGACTGCCGCCGCCGATGGGCGGGACTTTCATCCGGAATGGGAGTCGCGTTTTGACGTGGTGCTGGTGGACGCGCCGTGCTCGGGGCTGGGCATCATCCGGAAGAAGCCGGATGTCCGCTACAAAAAAGCCGACGACCTGTTCACCCTGCCGGTGATCCAGCGGTCGATTCTGGCCAACGCCGCCCGGTATGTACGCCCCGGAGGCACGCTGCTCTACTCCACCTGCACCATCCTGCCGGAGGAGAACGAGCAGGTGACGGACGGCTTTCTGGCGGAGTACCCGGACTTTTCCCGGGAAAGCTTCGCTCTGCCGCAGCCGGTGGGGGAGGCGGACGGCCAGCTGACTCTGTGGCCCCAGCGCCACGGTACCGACGGCTTTTACATCTGCCGCATGCGGCGGCAAGGCTGAGAGGCTCTTATGATCGATTTGAAATCACAGACGCTCCAGGAGATGACGGACACCTTGAAAGCCATGGGCGAGCCGGGTTTTCGGGGCAAGCAGGTGTTCACCTGGCTCCACAGGGGCGTCACATCCTTTGACGAGATGAGCAATCTCCCCAAGGCCCTGCGGGAGAAGCTGAAAGCGTCCTGCACACTGGAGCCGCCCAAAGTGGCCCGGAAGCAGGTGTCCAAATTGGACGGCACCATCAAATACCTGTGGGAACTGGGGGACGGCAACTGCATCGAATCCGTTTTGATGCAGTACCACCACGGCAATACGGTGTGCATCTCTTCTCAGGTGGGGTGCCGGATGGGCTGCGCTTTTTGCGCGTCCACAGTGGCTGGCAAGGTGAGAGACTTAACACCTGCTGAAATGCTGGACCAGGTGCTGTTCACGCAGCTGGACTCCGGGCTGGAGATCTCCAACATCGTGCTGATGGGTATCGGGGAGCCGATGGACAATCTGGATACGGTGCTGCGCTTTTTGGAGTTGGTGAACCACCCAGACGGCATGAACATCGGGATGCGGCACATCTCCCTGTCCACCTGCGGCGTTATCCCCGGCATCCGGCGTTTGGCGGACCTGGGGCTGCAGCTGACGCTGTCCGTGTCCCTTCACGCGCCGGACGGCGACACCCGGTCGAAGATTATGCCGGTGAACCGGGCCTATAACGTGGACGCGCTGTTTGAGGCCTGCCATGCGTATTTTAAAAAGACCGGCCGGCGGATATCCTTTGAGTATGCCATGATCGACGGCGTCAACGACCACGACTGGCAGGCAGAGCTGATCGCGAAAAAGCTGAAGGGCATGCCGGGCCACGTGAACCTGATACCCCTGAACGACGTGGTGGAGAGCCCGTATAAGCCCAGCAGACGCATCGGCGCATTCCAGCAGAAGCTGGAGAGTTTGGGTGTTACCGCCACGGTCCGCAGAAGCCTGGGCGGCGATATCGACGCCTCCTGCGGCCAGCTGCGGCGGAAGGAAATGCAGGAACGCGGCCAACTGTGAGACATGGACTCTTTACGGAATAAAGGATGTGAGCGACTATGAAAATGTGGGGGATCACCAATACCGGGTTGGTGCGGAGCGAGAATCAGGACGCCTACGCCGTGTTCGAGGCCGGCGCATTCCACGCGGCCGTGGTGTGCGACGGTATGGGCGGCACCAACGGCGGACAGGTGGCCAGTGCCATCGCCGTAGCCCGGTTCGAAAAGGAGCTGCGCGACAGCCTGCGGGACGATATGGACATCCCGCAGCTGCGGCAGGCAATGCTCAGCGCTATCGCCTGCGCCAATGACGCCATCCGGCAGGAGGCGGCGCGGAACGCGGAGTACCAGCACATGGGTACCACGCTGGTGTGCGCCGTGGCCCGGTCCGACATGGCGATTATCGGTAACATCGGCGACAGCCGTGCCTATCACATCACGCCGGAGGGTATTTTCCAGATCTCCCGTGACCACTCGGTGGTGGAGAATATGGTGGCCAAGGGTGACCTGACGCCGCTGGAGGCCCGAACGCACCCCAATCGCAATCTCATCACCCGGGCGCTTGGCCCGGACATCCACGCCAAGGCGGACGCTTTCGAACTGCCCTGGCACAAGGACGAGTTCCTGCTGCTCTGTTCAGACGGACTGGTGAACACCGTCTCGGATCAGGAGATGCTGTTTGAGGTCCTCCACGACGGGGACGTAAATGAATGTCTTGACCATTTGCTGCAAATATCGCTTCAGCGGGGCGCACCGGACAACATCACGGCAGTGCTGCTGCTGAACGGGGAAGGGAGATGACCACATGGATCAGTATATCGGAAAAATGCTGGACGATCGCTATGAAATACTGGAACTGATCGGCTCCGGCGGTATGGCCAATGTCTATAAGGCCCGGTGCCACCGGCTGAATCGCCTTGTGGCCATCAAGATACTGAAAAGCGACCTGGCGGACAACGCGGATTTCCGCCGCCGGTTCCACGACGAGTCCCAGGCGGTAGCGCAGCTGAGCCACGCCAACATCGTATCGGTGTATGACGTGTCCACCAATCCGGACCGGGAATACATCGTCATGGAGCTGATCGACGGCATCACGCTGAAGCAGTATATGGAGCGCCGCGGCCGCATGGACTGGCGGGAGTCCCTGCACTTCATCACCCAGATCATGCGCGGTTTGAGCCACGCCCACAGCCGCGGCATCATCCACCGTGATATCAAGCCCCAGAACATCATGGTCCTGCGGGACGGCAGCGTGAAGGTGGCTGATTTCGGCATTGCCTGCCTTGCCAACCAGGGGCAGACACTGACCCAGGAGGCGCTTGGCTCCGTGCACTACATCTCGCCGGAGCAGGCCCGGGGCGACCGTATCGACGCGCGCTCGGATATCTATTCCGCCGGTGTTGTGCTGTATGAGATGCTCACCGGACGCCTGCCCTTTGAGGGCGACAGCGCCGTATCCGTGGCCATCCAGCACCTGAGCTCCGTGCCTCTGGCGCCCCGGGATATCGATCCCAGTATCCCCGAGCCGCTGGAGCTGATCTGCATGAAGGCTATGAACAGCGACCCCAACAAGCGCTACGCCTCGGCGGATGCTATGATCGAGGATCTGGAGAAGTTCCGCCGTGACCCCTCTGTGGATATGGACTATATCCGGCAGGAGCTGACTGCCCCTGCCGCGGATACCGAGCCCACCATGCCCCTGCCCACGGCCCAGGTGG
>OIYT01000623.1_pt1 | contig 32222 bp, 36 predicted proteins | sample 1588201 | NCBI WGS metagenome assembly OIYT01 (sample SAMN03283260) | human gut metagenome | biome: human-associated habitat; material: feces | host: Homo sapiens | place: USA | collected 2013
GCTTCTACTATAATGAAGCAACTGATGAAATCAAGGAACAATTGAAAGATCCATTAAACTGGAAGAATCATACACAACTTGATTATTATAAAGATATTGACGCATTATACTAAGATTAAAAAACAACAATAAATCATAAATATCAGATTGAAAAAAGCCCAAAAATCAGGACTTCTTTTTGTCGTGCAAACAACATATAAATTACAAGCATAAAAAAATGAGCATCACAATTTGTGACACTCATTTAGTAAGAACTGTCAGATATTTGTCCTTGACTTTTGAACCAGTTTAAAATATAGGCTTTTTTTAAATGTTTATTAATTAATGTGTTTATCTTTAAATTGTAAACGAGCTAAGGCTCTTGCCATACTGGCTTGTGACATATAATATTCACGAATCGATTGTTTTTGACGCATTCTTTCTTTAGCACGTTCTAAAGATTCTTTGGCTCTTCTTGCATCTAATTCTTCTTGTGTTTCACATGTATCAACTAAGACTTCGGCTTGATTGTTTGAAAAGATCATGGATCCGAATCCACTAACAACTTCAATCTCAGAATTATCTTCTTTTCGGATCTTTAAAAGCCCAGGCGTAATCGCATAGATTGTCTTGGCATGGTGCGCAAGAAATTGCTTACTACCATTAGGGGTATGTATCGTTAATACTTGTGCTTTACCATTATAAAATACGTGATCACTAGCCATGATTTTTAAATCAAAAAGTTCCATAATTATACTTCTTTCGCTTTTTCTTTGACTTCTTCAATGGTTCCTACATTGAAAAATGCGCTTTCAGGATATTCGTCCATTTCTCCATCTAAGATTGCCTTAAAGCCTTTGATTGTATCTTGTAGAGGAACATATTTTCCTGGAATCGAAGTGAATTGCTCAGCTACATGGAATGGTTGAGCCATAAAGTTACGTAAACGACGGGCTCTAGCTACAACGGTTTTATCTTCATCGCTTAGTTCATCCATTCCTAGAATGGCAATAATATCTTGTAGTTCTTTATATTTTTGAAGATATTGTAAAACACGTTGAGCTGTTTCATAATGTTCTTCTCCTACAATATCGGGTTGAAGAATTCTTGAACTTGATTCAAGTGGATCTACAGCAGGATAAATACCTTGTTCAACAACTTTACGAGATAAGACGGTTGTCGCATCCAAATGTTCAAACGTTGTTGCTGGAGCAGGGTCAGTTAAATCGTCCGCAGGAACATAAACAGCTTGTACACTAGTAACAGATCCATTTTTTGTAGAAGAAATACGTTCTTGAAGTTGTCCCATTTCATTAGCAAGTGTAGGTTGGTAACCAACGGCTGAAGGCATACGTCCAAGTAGAGAAGAAACTTCAGATCCAGCTTGTACAAAACGGAAGATGTTGTCGATAAATAATAATACGTCTTTGTGTTCAACATCACGGAAATATTCGGCCATAGTCAGTCCGGTTTCGGCAACACGCATTCTGGCACCTGGACTTTCATTCATTTGTCCAAAGACAAGTGCAGTGTTCTTGATTACACCAGATTCACTCATTTCTGTATATAAATCGTTTCCTTCACGACTTCTTTCTCCGACACCTGTAAAGATGGAATAGCCTCCATGTTCACTGGCAATATTACGAATCAGTTCTTGGATCAGTACGGTTTTTCCAACGCCGGCACCTCCAAACAATCCAATCTTTCCACCTTTGGCATAAGGGGCTAATAAATCAATAACTTTAATTCCTGTTTCAAGAACTTCTGTAACAGGAGATTGATCTTCAAATTTTGGTGGTTTTCTGTGAATCGGCCAATATGTATCTGTATCAATCGCTTCTTTTCCATCAATGGTATCACCTAAAACATTAAACAAACGACCTAAATTTTGTGTTCCAACTGGAATTTCTATGCCCATTCCTGTAGATAAGACAGGCATATCTTTTTGTAGGCCTTCACTAGGCGATAACATGATACAACGAACGGTATCGGTTCCAATGTGCTGCATTACTTCCATTACAACTTTTTTGCCATGGTTATCAACCTGCAAAGCGGTTTGAATATATGGAAGTGGCGTTTCATCAAAATGTACGTCAACAACAGGACCCATAACTTGTGTGATTTTTCCTATTTGCATGTGGATTGACTCCTTTTCTTCTTTTGTAGCTGTTGCCTTCTAGCTTTGGCACCAGCTGCAACTTCTGTTATTTCTTGTGTGATTTTTGCTTGTCTTTGACGATTGTATTGTAAAGATAAACTGTTTAATAATTCTTCACCATTTTTATTCGCTGAATCCATAGCCTGCATTCGCGCAAAGTTTTCGGATGCATAAGATTCAACAAGGGCGCTATAAATAAATCCAGATAAATAATCAGGGATGACAATGTTTAATAATTCTGTTGGACTTGGCTCTAACTGAATAGAGTGAATGGTTTGTCCACCAACTTCAACTTCATGATTTAAACGATATAGAGGAAGTAACTGTTCGACATCTACCATAAATTGATTATGCTGATCCATACGTGTATAGATAATTAATACTTCATCGATTGTTTTTTTAGCATACAGCTCAAGCATCTTACTCGAAATGGATCTTGCACGACTTAAAGTTGGGTTTTGCGCTGTATATAGAAAGCTTTCTTCAACAGGAATGTGTCGTCTTAAAAAGTATTGTCTTCCAACTTCTCCAATCATGTAGAGCTTATAGTTTGGATGAGCTTTAATGATTTGTTCAGTAAGCTTTAAAACATTAAGGTTGTAGGCACCTGCCAATCCTTTATCTCCGGTAACACAGATGATGGCCTTATTTTGATGTTTCTCGTCAATATATTCTCGACTATCTAAGTAAGGGTGTTCAAAGTGATCAGGAAGATTTTGAAGAATTGTCAAAATCTGCTTTCGTAATGAGTAAAAATAAGGATCGGTATTGGCTGCCTTTTGTTTGGCTGTATTCATTTTTGTTGAAGAAATCATATACATGGCTTTTGTGATCTTCATAGTCGATTGAATACCATTCATTCGATCTTTAATTTCTCGAATTTGTGACATTATTCTTGTCCTCTATATTGCTTGGCTAATGTAATGATTCTTGTCTTTAAATTGTCATCTAGTTTTTTAGTTGTGTTGATTTCTCGACTGATTTCACTATGATTTTCATTAAACCAATCGAGTAATTTTGTTTCTTCTTTTTTGATTTGTTTTGGATCCAAATCATCTAAAATTCCTGCATCTGCAACAACGAGTACAATAACCATGTCTGCATGTGACATAGGGTGGTTTAAAGGTTGTTTTAAAAGTTCCATAAGTACTTGTCCGTGTTGAAGTTGTCGTTTTGTTGCATCATCTAAATCGGAGGCAAATTGTGTAAACTCCTTCATTTCACGGTATTGAGCTAAATTGATACGTAAAGATCCAGATGCCTTTTTCATGGCTTTAGTTTGAGCGGCACCACCGACACGACTAACAGATAATCCAACGTTAACAGCAGGTCGTTGTCCTTCAAAGAATAAATCACTTTCCAAGAAGATTTGACCATCGGTAATTGAAATAACGTTGGTTGGAATATATGCACTTACATCTCCATCTTGTGTTTCAATAATTGGAAGAGCTGTGATGGATCCTCCTGAATTTAATCTAGAAGAACGTTCTAGTAGTCTAGAATGTAAATAGAATACATCACCTGGATAGGCTTCACGTCCTGGAGATCTTCCTAGCAATAAGGAAATCGTACGATAGGCAACAGCATGTTTGCTTAAATCATCGTAGACAATCAGTACGTCTTTGCCTTGATGCATAAAGTATTCAGCTAGAGAAGTCGCAGAATAAGGGGCAATATATTGTAGGCTGGCCGAATCGGCAGCCGTAGAGTTTACAATTACTGTATAGTTCATCGCATCATTCTTCTTTAATGTATTGACTAAGTTAGCAACTGTACTTGCCTTTTGAGCAATAGAGACATAAATACAAATACAATCTTTTCCTTTTTGATTTAGTATAGTATCTAATGCGATGGAAGTTTTACCCGTTTGACGATCCCCAATGATCAATTCACGCTGTCCTCTTCCAATAGGAAACATAGAGTCAATGGATAGAATGCCTGTTTCCATAGGGGTTGTGACAGGTTTACGGTCAATAATGCTTGGAGCTGGTTCTTCGATAGGACGCATTTCAGTGGCTTCAATAGGACCAAGTCCATCAATTGGATTTCCAAGTGGATCTACGACACGGCCTAGAAAATTAGAGCTGACTGGCATACCTGCTTGTTTTTTTGTTCGAGAAACCTTTGTACCTTGACCAATAGTACCTTCTGTGTCAAATAGAATAACACCAATGTTTTCAGTTGTGATATCAAGTACCATTCCTTTTGTACCATTCTCAAAAACAACAACTTCTCCATACATCGCATGATCTAATCCCGAAATGGTTGCGATACCATCTCCAATTGTTTCGACATAGCCAACTTCATTTTCTTGGGAAGTGGCTTCAAATTGTTCGATTGCCTCTTTTAAGATGGACATAAGTGTTCCATTCTTTTTCATTTGAATGGCTTTATCCCTGGCAGCTTGAATTTGTTCTTGAAGCTGTTGTTGACGAGAACGTGTAGACCAATCGTATTCATCGTTGTTTGCACTTAGAATAAAGCCTCCGCGTACACTTGGATCAATTAAGATATTGAGTGTTATGTTTTGGGCTTGGTATTTATTTTTAAGGAATGTCTTTATTTTTTCTTCTTGTGCTGCACTAGGTCTTGTTACGCAGCGTAAGGTTGCATTTAAATTTTCGTTGTTCATTTATTTCATTTCCTTTAAAAAATCATCATATAGTTTTTCATCGCTCTTTGTATTTGTGATTTTATCAGCCGCTTTATTGATTAAATCCGCAATTTCAGATTTGGCTTTTGCCTTTTCCTCATTTGCCACTTCAATCGTTTTGATGCGAGCTTGTTCAATCATTTCATCGGATTTTTTGTTTGCATCCGCAATAATTTGTTCATATTCAAGACTTGCTTGTTCTTTTGCATCCGCTAGCATGCCATCACAAATTGTCTGCATATTTTCAAGCTGTTGATTAGCTTTATTTTTTGATTCAAGAGCTTCTTGTTTTTGTTGATTTGCCAAGGTAAAATCAGATTCTATTTCTTGTTTTCTCTTTTCAAGAATGTCATGTACTGGCTGAAATAGAAAATGTTTCATCAGTGCATATAAAATAAGTAGATTGATGATTGTCCAAAGAATATTGGAATCAATTCTTAACATAGATTATCCCACCTATTTCACCATTAAAATGATTAAGATACCTAATACAAATCCGTAGATGGCTGTTGCTTCAGCTAAAGCTGCACCAATTAATAAGGTACTACGAATTTTTCCGTGAGCTTCTGGTTGTTGGGCAATGGCTTTTACGGCACTGCTTGTCGCAAAACCAATACCTAATCCTCCACCAATAACGGCAAGTGCTGCCATTCCAACTCCGATTGCTGTTAAACTCATTTTCATTTCCTCCTAAATTATTCTGTTTCTGTCGCTTCTGCGATAAATAGTGATGTTAAAAAGACAAATACATAAGCTTGAATGAATCCATCAAAGAAATCAAAGTACAAGCTAAATACAGTAGGTATAAAGACGGGAACGACCATTTTGATCATTTCCATAATAACGAAGGCACCAATGACATTACCAAATAGACGCATGCATAGGGATAAAGGACGCGTAAAGACCTCAAGAATATTGATGGGTGTAACCACAGCAACAGGTTGAGTAAAGCTTTTGATCCAACCTTTCATTCCTTTTGCGCGTATTCCGCTAATTTCGATTAAGATAATACTCATAAGTGCTAATGCGATAGTGACATTCATATCCTTGGTTGGGGGTTTCATACCAAAGATGCCAATGATGTTCGCAAGACCTATATATAATAGGATGGTTGAAATATAAGTACTATATTCTTTGGCATTTTCACCAAGCATGGAGATTGTGAATTTATCTAGCCATATGACAATGCTTTCGGCTACAATTTGTTTTTTACCCGGATTATGAACTTTGAGTCCTTGTGTTAACCAAGCAGAAAGTAAAACAAGTATAGCCATGACAACCCATGTGATGACAACGGATTCACTAATCGCAAAGGGACCGATAGTAAACGCGGTGTCGACGTTTAACTGGTCGAGTAGTTCTTTTGTGAACTCTTCCATAGCTCCTCCTTTCAAAACCATAAAAAAACGATTAAAGATAATCCGTGAATTTACGAATTAAGACAAAATTCGTTTTTCTATAAGAAGGTATTTTAGTTCTCATGATTTCGAAATTCAAGTGTTTTTATCAATGTAAACGTTATCTGTTTTATATGACAATTTTTTGTATATTTCGCATATATGATACATATGTCTCAATTACATAATCGACTTTGTTTTGTGTTTGAATTTTAGAAAAAAGGGCATAAAAAAAAGGAAGAATCGATCTTCCTCTTAGTGTTCTTTTGTATGATCAAAAGCCATGCCTAGAATGGTTTCAATATGTTCATCGTCTAATGAATAGTAGACAGTCTTTCCTTCTTTTCTAGATTTGATGAGTTTAGAAAGGCGTAAAGCTTTTAGTTGGTGTGATACAGCAGATTTCGTCATATCGAGTACGTTAGCTAAATCGGATACGCACATTTCACTTTGTTGAAGGGATAATAAAAGTTGAAGGCGTGTACTATCTCCCATCACTTTAAAGAAATCGGATAGGTTCATGATTTCATCAAAGGCCGGCATGTTTTCTTTTACTTTTTGTACTAATTCTGTATTTTTAGGCTTGCAGTCACAATGTGTACCAATCATAAGTTCTCCTTTTTTCTTTATTATAGTTGAATGATTGAACAATTGTCAAAAAGTTGTTGACAACATGTATGATTCCTATATAATGAAAGTGTAAAAAGTTGAATATGTGTTCAACTATTCAAACGTGGAGGGAAATCATATGAAAAAGAGTTATAAGATTGATGTAGATTGTGCAAACTGTGCAAACAAAATGGAAGTAGCTGCTAATGATACAGAAGGTGTTAAGAGTGCAGTTGTAAACTTCATGATGTTAAAGATGAATGTTGAATTTGAAGATGGAGTTCAACCTAAAGAAGTTATGGCTCGTGTTTTAGAAAATTGTAAAAAAGTTGAAGATGATTGCGAAATTTTCTTTTAATGAAAAGTAAGATGCGAAAGCATCTCTATTTTTCGGTCATTATAGTTGAATGATTGAACAATTAATGTTTTTGGAGAGGTAGAGATAAGTATGAATAAGAAACAGAAAAAGATGTTAAAGCGAATCATTGTTGCGAGTATTCTTTTTATCATAATTAAGGTCGTAAAACTACCTGAATACATTGAGATTCCTTTGTTTCTAGTGGCCTATCTAGAAATTGGTTATGATATTCTTCTTAAGGCTTTTAAAGGAATTAGAAATCGTCAGGTATTTGATGAAAATTTTTTGATGGCTGTCGCAACTGTAGGCGCTATTGGTTTGAAATCTTTTGATGAAGCAACAGCTGTTATGTTGTTCTATCAGATTGGGGAATGGTTCCAGAGTTATGCGGTTGGAAAAAGTCGTAAAAATATCACGGAATTAATGGATATTCGTCCGGATTATGCCAATGTTGAAGATGAGAATGGAAATCTTGAACAGGTAGATCCAGATGAAGTTGAAATCGGTACAATTATTGTGGTTAAGCCTGGTGAAAAAGTGGCTATTGATGGAATTGTCATTGAAGGAAGTTCTACTCTAAATACAGCGGCTTTAACAGGGGAAAGCTTGCCTAGAGAAGTCAGTGAAAATGATGAAGTAATCAGTGGTTGCATCAATATGACGGGCTTATTAAAAATTAAGACAACAAAAGAATTTGGGGAATCCACTGTATCAAAAATTTTGGATTTGGTTGAAAATGCATCAAGTAAGAAATCTCGTTCTGAAGCCTTTATTTCACGTTTTGCGAGAATTTATACGCCAGCCGTATGTTATAGTGCTTTGGCATTGTTTTTACTTCCACCTGTATTCAATTTGATTATGTCAAATCCTGCTGACTTTAGTACATGGCTATATCGTGCCTTAACATTCTTAGTTATTTCTTGTCCATGTGCATTGGTAATCAGTATTCCTTTGAGTTTCTTTGCCGGAATTGGTGGCGCGAGCAATCAGGGTGTTTTGGTTAAAGGATCGAATTATTTAGAAGCATTGGCTTCATGTAAATATGTTGTATTTGATAAAACGGGTACAATGACGCAAGGTGTATTTGAGGTGGCAGGCATTCATCATGCGAATATTCCAGAAGAAAAGTTATTAGAGTATGCGGCAATGGCTGAAAGTTATTCTACGCATCCTATTTCTAAAAGTTTATTAAAGGCATATGGAAATACAATTGATAAATCACGTATTGAAAATGTAGAAGAAATAAGTGGTCATGGAGTTAAAGCTGTAATTGATGGAGTGCAAGTACTTGCAGGTAATGATAAATTAATGAAGATGTATAATATTCCTTATCAAGAATGTCATAGTGTTGGTACGATTGTTCATATGGCTATTGATGGCAAATATGCAGGTCACATTGTGATTTCGGATATGTTGAAACCGCATGCCAAAGAAGCAATTGAAGCATTGAAGAAGGCTGGCATTAAACAAACAGTCATGTTGACTGGGGATGTAAAAAGTGTGGCAGATAAAGTCGCTTCTGAATTACATATTGATAAAGTGTATTCGGAATTATTGCCTCAAGATAAGGTGAATAAAGTTGAAGAATTATTATCTTTAAAGCACTCAAAAGAAAATCTTGCCTTTGTCGGAGATGGAATCAATGATGCTCCAGTATTATCAAGGGCCGATATAGGTATTGCGATGGGTGCTTTAGGCAGTGATGCAGCCATTGAGGCAGCGGATATTGTATTAATGGATGATGATCCATTAAAGATTTCTAAAGCCATTAAGATTGCGAAAAAATGTATTCATATTGTATATGAGAATATTTATTTTGCGATTGGTGTTAAATTGATCTGTTTATTATTAGGTGCCATTGGTATTGCGAATATGTGGGTTGCGATTTTTGCGGATGTTGGAGTTATGATTATTGCCGTATTAAATGCGATTCGGGCATTAAATGTTAAAAATTTGTAAGGAAATCTTAGGATTTCCTTATTTTCATATTGTGTTAAATTTGTTTTAGTTGTATCTTTGTCTTGTACGCAGAAAAGGAGATTCGAGATGCAGGAATTAAAACCAATTAAAGAAGGAAAAGTACGTGAAATTTATGACAATGGGGACAACCTTATTATGGTTGCGACAGATCGTATCAGTTGTTTTGATGTAATTCTAAACAATGAGGTTACAAAAAAAGGAACTGTTTTAACACAGATGTCAAAATTTTGGTTTGACTACACAAGTGATATCTTACCTAATCACATGATTAGTGTGGATACAAAAGATATGCCAGAATATTTCCAACAAGAAAAATTTGAAGGAAAATCAATGTTATGTCGTAAATTGAACATGCTTCCAATCGAATGTATTGTTCGTGGTTACATCACAGGTAGTGGATGGGCTAGCTACAAAGAAACAGGAAAGGTTTGTGGTATTGAACTTCCAGAAGGGTTACAAGAATCACAACAACTTCCAGAACCAATTTATACACCTAGTACAAAGGCTGAAATTGGTGATCACGATGAAAATATTTCTTTTGAACAAAGTATTGCGCACTTAGAAAAACACTTCCCAGGACATGGTGAAGAATATGCAACTAAGATCAAAGATTGCACAATCGCTTTATATAAAAAATGTGCTGAGTATGCTTTAAGCAAAGGAATTATTATTGCGGATACAAAATTTGAATTTGGTTTAGACGAAAATGGTAATATCGTTATCGGCGATGAAATGTTAACTCCTGATAGTTCTCGTTTCTGGCCTGCAGACGGATATGAAGCTGGTCATTCACAACCATCATTTGACAAACAATTTGCGCGTGACTGGTTAAAGGCAAATCCAGATAATGACTGGACACTTCCTCAAGAGATTGTGGATAAGACTATTGAAAAATATCTTCAAGCTTACACAATGTTGACAGGAAAAACTTTATAATTGAAAGATACCCATAAGTTGAATGCTTATGGGTATTTTTTTGAAAACTGTATTTTCTGATACCTAAATATATTTGAAAACCGTAAAATATGATGTAAATAATCACTTGAAAACCGAAGAACGCTATGTTTAAATGAGGAATAGATATTAGAAAATAATAATTATTGAATATATATGGTGAGGAAAAATATGAAACAAGGTGTATTTATAACATTTGAAGGAAATGATGGATCAGGAAAAACAACTGTATGTAAAGCGGTACAAGAAGAATTAATCAAAATGGGATACGATTGTATCTATACAAGAGAACCCGGAGGAAGTAAGATTGCCGAATCTATTCGTAATATATTATTAGATGTAAATAATACGGAGATGGATGATCGTACAGAAGCATTATTATATGCAGCAAGTCGTAGACAACATTTAAAAGAAGTTGTTCTTCCGGCATTGGAAAATAAGAAGATCGTATTGTGTGATCGCTTCATTGATTCTAGTTTGGCATACCAAGGAATTGCACGAGGTATTGGTTTAAAAGAAGTGTGGGATATCAATCAGTTTGCGATTGATGGATGTATGCCAGAAAAGACTCTATTTTTATCTGTTAGTGTAGAAACGGGTAAAAAACGTATGAATCTTCGTGGCGACTTGAATCGTTTGGACCAAGAAGAAAGTTCATTCCACAAAGCTGTACGTCAAGGCTATGAAACATTAGTTTCTATGTATCCAGAACGCATTGAAGTGATTGATGCCGAGCCTTGTAAAGAAGAAGTTTTAAAAAGTGCTATGGAATGTGTTTTAAAGGTTATTAAAGAACATGAATAAAGAGTATTTAAAAAAAGCACAACCTGTTGTGTATCAGACGTTGTCGAATGCTTTAAAGAATCAAAGAGTTGCGAATGCCTATTTATTTCACGGGCCAAAAGGCTCAAGCAAATTAGAAACGGCCATCTTATTTGCGCAAAGTATTATATGTGAACATACAGATAATGATGGATTTGCATGTCAAGAATGTGAAAGTTGTAAACGCATAGAGAACGAAGAATCTTTAGACTACATGATTGTATCGAATGATCGTATTAAAAAGAAAGATATAGTGGATTTACAGACGTTTTTTGAATCAACGAGTGCAGGAAGACAAAATGCTCGAATCTATATTCTAGATCATTATGATAAGGCTACGCCAGATGCTTCAAATAGCTTGTTGAAGTTTTTAGAGGAGCCAAGTGAAGGGATTTATGGTATATTAATTGCGGATGAAAAATCCAATGTATTACCGACTATTCAATCTAGGTGTCAGGCTATTCATTTTAAACCGGAAAGCTGTGAACACTTATTGCTTGAAAATACAAGTGAAGAAAACGCGAAGATGCTTGCAGAATCTGGATATACATATGATAAGGCAATTGAATTACTGTCTTTACCTGATTTTGAAGAATTAAAACAAATTGCACTTGAATATATTGAACATGCCTCTTCTTTTTCACAAATTGAAAAGATGCAGACAAATGTATTTGTGAATAAATCAGATCGTATGAATAAGGATTGGGTACAGTTGTGGATTCAATGGGTTTTATTCTATGTAAAAAATGATAGGGTAAATTTACCTTTAGAAAAAAAAGTAAAACTATATTCGATTTTGGTTGAGAATATGGATATGTTGTATCGACCAGTCGATTTAGGTTTATTTATGGATAAGCTTTATTATGATATTAGGAAGGCTGTGATTTAGTGAATACAGAAGGAAAAGTAACATATAAATATATTGTTTATATACAGTTTGAAGAATCAAGAAAAGCCTACACTTTTGGATCAGATGTTAAATATTATACAAATGATGTTGTCGTTGTAGAAACTGTACGTGGGCAAGAACTAGGAAAGGTTTGTGTGCCAACGGTTGATTTTGATGCTTCGAAAGTAAAGGGAGATATTAAACCAGTATTGCGTAAGGCAACGCAAGAAGATATTAAATGTAAAGAAGAAAATGTTGAAAAAGCTAAAGAAGCAATGAAGATTTGTCACGAGTGTGTCGCAAATTTGAAGTTAGATATGCATTTAATCAGCTCAGAATATACATTGGATCGTACAAAAGTCATTTTTACGTATGTGTCGGACGATCGTGTTGATTTTAGACAACTATTGAAAGACTTAGCTCAACATTTACATTGTCGTATCGAGTTAAGACAAGTAGGGCCAAGAAACAAAGCTAAAATCGTAGGTGGAATTGGAAATTGCGGTATGGAATGTTGCTGCTCAAGATTTATGTCAGATTTTGATACGGTATCTATTAATATGGCAAAAAATCAAATGTTGGCATTGAATATTCAGAAATTGAGTGGTCAATGTGGAAAGCTAATGTGTTGTTTACGTTTCGAAAATGAAGAGTATACAAGAATGCGTAAAGATTTACCAAAGATGAATTCGATTGTGAGTTATCAAGGTAAAAAATATCGTATTTCAAGTATGAATGTACTTCAAAAACAGGCAAAACTAGAAAACAAAGAAGAAGTCTTGTTTGTGGACTTTAAAGAATTGTGGCCAGATAAGGATTTTAACAATGATTAGACAGAAGAGTTTTGAATCGAATACTTCCACATTGTATTTGGTTCCTACGCCTATTGGCAATTTACAGGAAATGACACCTAGAGCTCTAGATATTTTAAAAGAAGTGAGTGTGATTGCGGCAGAAGATACGCGAAATACAAAAAAACTGTTAATGGCATATGGCATTGATACAATGTTGATGTCGCATCATGAACATAATCAGCAAGTTAGTATTCCAAAAATCATTGAACGATTGGAAAATGGTGAAGATGTTGCGGTAGTATCCGATGCAGGTTATCCCTTGGTTTCAGATCCAGGGCAAAAATTAGTTCAAGAAACCATTTCACATGGATTTAATGTGGTTTCAGTCTCAGGTGCGAATGCGGCTATGAATGCATTGGTTGCGAGTGGATTGAGTTGTTATCATTATTTATTCTATGGCTTTTTAGACAATAAGAGTTCAAAAAGAAAGAAACAACTCGAAGAAATCAAAACAATTCCTTATACAATGATTTTTTATGAAGCACCCCATCGTATTGAAGATACTCTACAAGATATGTTGGAAGTATTGGGAAATCGTCAAATGTGTTTAGCTAGAGAACTCACAAAAGTGCATGAAGAATATATTCGTGGAACTATTGAAGAAGTGTTAGAGGTAGCGGCTACTTGTAAAGGTGAAATGGTTATTGTCATGGATGGATTTAAACAAGATGAAGTTGTATTTGATATGTATACAGCCATTACGAAAGTGGATGAATATATTGAATCTGGAATGCGTACAAAAGAAGCAATTGGTTTAGTTGCCAAAGAAATGGCTTGTAAAAAGAATGAATTATATGAAGCTTATCATAAAAGATAGGCTTTTTTCTTTTATATAAAGTAAATTATGTTGTTACAGAAATTAAATGTAAAAAACAATTGAATATGTTTCAGAAAGCGTTATAATGGTTTACATGAAAGAGAAGAGGAAGAGTTATGAATAAGAGAAAAGTATGTGCCCTAGGGATGGCATTCATGCTTGCAGGATGTTCTGCAGGTGGATCAGGTTCTGGTAAAGAACAAACATTAACAGTTGGATTGTTTACAGAAATGAATGGAGATTTTTCTCCTATGTATTATCAGACCGTTAACGATCACAATGTAGTTAACTTGGTATATCAAGGATTGTTGGCATATGACAAGGATGCCAATTTAGTTCCCGAATTGGCAGAGGATTTACCTACTATTAGTGATGATGGTACAACAATGACATTTAAATTGAAGAAAGGTGTTAAATTTAGTGATGGATCTAAATTTACTTCAAAAGATGTAAAGGCAACGTTTAGCGTTATGGCTGACCCAAGCTATACAGGACGTTTTTCAAGTAATGTAGATTTTTTAAATGGATATAGCGAATATCATGATGGAGATGCCAAAGATGTCTCAGGTATTGAAACACCCGATGATTATACAGTAGTATTCCATATGGCAAAGCCAAAAATTGATGCAGAATCGACTTTGGGAATACAAAAAATTTGTAGTGCAAAAACATTGAAGTATAAGAAGGGAAAAACTTCAAATGTTGAAAAGAACAATAGTAATCCTGTTGGTACGGGTCCTTATAAATTAAAATCATTCTCTAAAACAGAGGGAGCTTCATTGGATCGAAATGAAAATTTTGAAGCTGAGGATGGAGAATACCAAATTTCTAAGATTATGATCAAGAAAACGGAGACTTCGACTGAAATCAAAGAATTGGAAAATGGAACAATCGATTATATTCCAGATGTAGTGGAAGCGAATAAAATCAACACAGTAGCCAAAGACAAAGATAAAGGTTTGACTATGGATTCGTATCCAAGTGATCGTGAAGACTTCTTGTTTATGAATACAGCAGCAGGGGCATGCCAAGATCAGGCTGTTCGTCAAGCTTTGGCTTATGGATTTGATCGTGAAGCCTATATCGCAAGCTATTATAAATTAGATGATAAAGATGCTAAATTGGCATATGTACCAGGCTTGTTTGGTAACCCAGTATCTGGCGGAAATGGTGCATATGTTCGTGGTGAAGAAAAAGTTGATGGGGCTACTTACTATGATTATGATGTAGAAAAAGCTAAACAAATCTTAGACGATGCGGGATGGACTGTTGGTAGTGATGGTATTCGTGAAAAAGATGGTCAAAAATTAAGCATTAAGTTCTTGGCTACAAAAGAAAAAGATGCGATGGATACAATGATTCCTATGTTACAAAAACAATGGGGAGAACTTGGTGTCGACTTCAAGGCAAACACAATGGAATTTAATACAGTTATTGCAACTGTAAGTGATGATTCAGCTGTTGGTGATTGGGATGTATCTTATTTAGGAAACTCTTTTACAAGCCCTGAAGATACAAGCGTTGATTACTTTATTCAATCACAAGGCGTAAATAACCTTGCTCGTTTAAAAGATGATGAATTAGATTCATACTTAGCTGCAGGTGCTTATACAGCTGATAAAGATGCTTCAGCAGCTGCTTACTTAAAGGCTTATGTTCGTCAAGCGGAACTATGTGCATACTTACCAACAGATGGTGTACAAACATATTGTTTGCGTAATAAGAAAGTAAAAGGTTTGAATACATCTTCTACACTTATTTGGTCAGAATCAATGGCTACAGCTTATATTGATGATTAATAGTAAAAGGGGCTATAACAGATAAAAACGTTTTAGTTTAAAAAAGGACCGAATATTCAAGACTTAAAAAATCTGAATATCGGTCTTTCTTTTGTTTGTGCAAAAATAGCTGGTTAATTGTAATGTATATCATATATCGTTCCAATTCTCTTTGTGTTTATCTTATGAGATGTCTCAAAAACTGGAAGATGCTTAAATATACCATATATTCTGGTATTGCAGGATATGAAAGCTTGAATTCTATTAAAATGAAGCCAAAGAAAATTTTTCGACTGAGCAGGCTAAAAGATATATGACACAACAAAGTATCTGAAGTGAATAAATTTTCGAACAGATCAAAGAAGACAATCATTATGATAAAAACTAAAGATATTACTTGTATGTATCGATCATAATTTAAGAAGATATCACACTCGAAAACTAGAATTTCAGAAAAATAATAAGATAAAAAGAAAGGAGCTAAACTCCATAAGTAATAAAAATTACTTATTCGTTATGGCTCCTTTTTAAATCGTTATGACTTGAATGTTTTGATTGTTTAGTTCTTGAACGTAAGAAGAATCAATAGAATGATCCGTTATAACAGTTTTTATTTTATCTTTTAAATTTAATGGTACAACACCGCGCTTAGAAAATTTATCACTCTCTGTTAAGACAACAATTTGTTCAGCTTGATGCGACATATCACGCACAGCTTGAGCTCGCATTTGATCACGATTTGAAAAGCCAATTCTAGAATCATATCCATCTGTACCGATAAAAAAATAATCGACAAAAAAGTTGGATATACATTCTTGAACCATTGGACCTACCATAACTTGTGAATCTTGTTGATAAATTCCACCTAAAAGAATGATTTGAAAATTTGATTTTCCACGAATATATTCTGCGATAAAAGCACTGTTGGTGATAATTGTTAAGTCTTTATGAAGTTGAGTTAACGTATCCGCTAAAAGTGCACAACAACTACCACTTTCAATCATAATTGTATCGCCTTCATGAACAAGTTCAGTAGCTTTTAAAGCTATTTTTTTCTTTTCTTCATAATGATACGCGATTCTACCGTTGATATCATCTGTGCTACATAACACAGCATGCCCATGTTCACGCTTGATGATTCCTTTAGCTTCTAATGCATCCAAATCTTTGCGGATAGTCACTTGGGAAACACCTAGGTATTCAGCAAGTTGAGAAACCTCGATTCTCTTTTCAGATGTCAATAATTCTAATATTTTATTTGTTCTATTTTTCATTTACATTGATTCCTATCATTTTGTTTATATAATAAGTGTTTTTGATTTCAAATGAAAGTGAAATTTAGAAAAAAGCGTTAATGTTATTTTCTTTAAACATATTTAAATATTCTTTTAAATCTTCTGGATGATATGAAGGAACATTTTCATAATCGTATTTTATATTTAAAAGATGATATTTATTTTCTCCAAATTGATGGAACGGTAGAAGTTGACACTTGTTTATACCAATGTTGTGAAGTGTTTTTGAAAATTCTTTTGCGTCATCCAAAGAATCATTAAAACCAGGTATAACAGGGATTCGAGGAAGAACTGTTTTGCCATTGGCGATGGCATGTTTCATGTTCCGTAATGGTAACTTATTAGAAACACCTGTACCTTCTATATGTTTATCTTGGTTCCAGTGTTTCATATCAAAAAGAATGTAATCTACGTATTCCATGACGTGATCAAATGTTTCCTCTGTCGCAAAACCGGTTGTTTCACAACATGTATGAATTCCTTCTTCTTTAGCGGCTAAGAGTAGTTCTCTTGAAAACTCAGGTTGAAGTAAAAGCTCACCTCCAGAAAGTGTTAGACCACCACCACTTTCTTCATAGAAGGCTTGATCTTGTAAAACAATTTTAAGCACTTCTTCCACAGACTTTTGTTCGCCTTGAGCACTTAATGCGTTTTTTGGACATTCATATACACATTTCTTACATCCACTACATAGACTATGGTTGATTTTGATGGATTTATCAATTGTTTTCATAGCGTTTTTTGGACAGGTTTCAATGCAATGATGACAATTTATACATTTTTTTTGATCCCAAAGAATTTGTGTTTGTATAAGCTGACTTTCAGGATTTGCACACCACTTACAACGAAGAGGACATCCCTTTAGAAAAACGGTAGTACGAATACCTGGACCGTCATTTACACTGAATTTTTGAATGTTAAAAATAATTCCTGTTGTATTTCGATTTGTTGTTGTCATTTTAATTTCCTCATATAGAGTATAAACATTTCAAAGAAGAAAAGCAATGACTATAGTTACAAATGAAAGCATAAAATATTTTAAATGAAATTAAAGTTGACATGAAATGCGTGTAATGCTATTTTTAAATTGCGAATAAAAGAACATAAAGTTACGAATGAAACGTAATAGGAGGACGGATATGGAAAATGTAGAACATTTTGGAACATTGACAGAACGAATGAAAGAATTTCGAGAAGAAGTTTTAGATGAAAAACCTTATATTGATGCACAACGTGCAATTCTAGCAACTCTTGCTTACAAAGAAAATTTAAATCAACCACGAGCGATGGTTCGAGCTAAAATGCTAGAAAAAGTTCTCGATAATATGAGTATATATATTGAAGACAAATCTCTTTTAGCAGGAAATCAGGCAACTAAGAATCGTAATGCTCCTATTTTTCCTGAGTATACTATGGAATTTGTTATGAATGAATTGGATCAGTTTGAGAAAAGGGATGGGGACATATTCTATATCACTGAAAAGACCAAGGAACAACTTAGAGAAATTGCGCCATTCTGGCAGAATAACAATTTGCGTGCAAGAGGAGAAGCTCTTCTTCCTGAAGAAGTTCGTGTTTTTATGGAAACAGGTGTATTTGGAATGGAAGGTAAGTTAAATGCAGGAGATGCGCATTTGGCGGTGAACTATGAGCGTATTTTGAAGGATGGATTAAGAGGATACGAAAAACGTGTAAAAGAATATAAAGCTACTCTTGATTTAACAAATCCAGATAATGTTGACAAGTATTGTTTCTATAATGCAGTTCTTATAGTACTGAAAGCGGTGCGTAATTTTGCGAATCGTTACAGCGTTCTTGCGAAAGATTTAGCAGAAAAAGAAATGAATCAAAAAAGAAAAATTGAATTATTGGAGATTAGTAGAATTTGTTCAAAAGTTCCATATGAACCAGCAGAAACATTTCAAGAAGCGGTACAATCCGTATGGTTTATTCAATTGATTTTACAAATTGAATCCAATGGACATTCTTTGAGTTATGGCAGATTCGATCAATATATGTATCCATATTATGATCGAGATATTAAAAATGGCACTATTAAAGAATCTGAAGCCTTGGAATTGTTGACATGCTTGTGGATAAAGACACTTACAATCAATAAAGTTCGTTCTCAATCCCATACGCTAAGTTCGGCAGGATCTCCTATGTATCAAAATGTAACGATTGCAGGTCAAACAACAGATAAAAAGGATGCAGTCAATGATTTGAGTTTTTTAGTTTTGAAATCTGTTGCACAGACAAGATTGACACAGCCAAATTTAACTGTACGCTATCACAAGAATATCAATAAACATTTTTTGGATGAATGTATAGAAGTTATGCGTTTAGGCTTTGGAATGCCAGCATTAAACAATGACGAAATTATAATTCCTTCCTTTATGGATTGGCAAGTTAAAGAGGAGGACGCCTATAATTATAGTGCCATAGGCTGTGTAGATGTGATTTTCCCGTTGATTTGTTCCGTTCGTTGATTTGTTCCGCTCAGATAGGATATTTTCCCTTTGATTACTTCCGTTCGTGGATTTAATTTGTTCCGTTCAGAATTTTAATTAGTTCCGTTCGGGAAATTTGATTAGTTCCGTTCGGACGATGGCAAATTCAACATTTAGTTCTCAATTCGGAGTATAGAAGGAAACAATGTATAAATCGAAACGCAGCCTCAAAGTGTACGAGGCACCACTTGGTTTAAATGGTAAGCAGCAAGTTCCAAGAATTCAGCTTCAAGGTCAGTGGCTCGAAGCACTTGGATATCACGTGGGCGATAAAATTGATGTTCAGTGTACTGGTGACACGATCATCATCAATAAAATGAAGACTATATAAAACAAACAAGCGTCGGCCAATGAGTCGGCGCTTTTCTAACATATTATATAAGATAAAAATAGTGAAAAAAGATGAAACGTGTAGACGAAACAATATAAAAGAGCCATAATATCGGTATATGAGCCTTTATATTATGCATATACAACTTTGATATCTGGGATGTTTAGATGAGTGTTTGAGGTTCTTCTTCAGATGCTCGGTAATTCAATTGCCGAGTAGTTCACGGAATTTTGTATGTTTGGATGTTGCCTTATAAAGCTGAAGATGAAGTTGAAGAAGAAAATGAATCTATAGACATACAAGCTTAATTCATAAATTAGGTCAAATCTAGCATTTTTCGACTTTCAAAATGGTAAAATATAGGTGTAAAGGGAAATGATAAAAAATTAAGGCAATTTGCCTTAACAAAAAATAGATCAGGAAAGGATATATTATATATGAAAACAAAACAAATTTTAATGGCAGGAGCATTGGCTCTAAGTATGGTGTTATCTGGTGGCATGTTGACTGGATGTTCTAATTCTTCAAACACAAAAGACACAAAGACAACAGAAGTTGCCAAGAAAAAAGAAGTAAAAACAATTGGTCAAAAAAGCAAGGATTCAAAATCTTTGAAGATTACAAACAGCACTGGTAAGAAAATCACAGTATTTGAAACAAAATCAAGTTCAGAAGAATCTTTCAGTGATAACTTGTTGGATGATGGTGACGCTGTAAAAAACAAAGAAGAACGTACTTTGTATTACACGGTCAAAGAAAACGATAAACTGGATGTAAAAGTCGGATTAGAGGATCAGGATAAAACATTCGTATTCAAAGATGTAGATCCAGCAGATACTAAAAAGGTGGACGTTTCTTTAAAAGAAGATAAGGTCAATCTGGATGTAACAAAAAAAGATGGCAGTACTGTCACTTTGACACCATCTGAAGATTCTGCAAAGACAGAGGAAGAAAAAAAAGGATGAGTCTGAAGTAAAGCAGGAAGAAAAGAAAGAAGAAACCGCAAAAGCCGATACTTCTAACAAATCAAATTCTTCAGAATCAAAGAAAAATAACACCGCTTCGACTAGCTCAAATTCAAACAAGAACAACTCAAGCTCTAGCAGTTCCAAACCTTCTTCTAAACCATCAAATAACAATGGTTCAAACTCAAGTAATTCAAAACCAGCCGAACATACACATAACTGGGTTGCACAGTATAAGACAGTTAACGTGCCTGAAAAAGGACATAACGAGCAGGTCTTGGTTCAGGCTGCTTATGATGAACAGGTTCCAATTACTGAAATGAAGGCGTATTCGATTTGTTCAACATGTGGTGCAGTTATTACAGGAAATGCGTCCGCTCATGTGAAAAATCATGTGATGATAGGTGATGATAAAGGGGGGTATTATACTGAATGGCGTGAAACAGTAGTGGGATATAATACGGTTCATCACGATGCAGTCTACGAAACAAGATATGTTGTTGATTCACCTGCTACGACAAAACAGGAATTGACAGGCTACAAGTGCAGTGGCTGTGGAAAAACAAAAGCTAACTAAATATAGATCAAAAGACAGAATATAGGAACTCAGATTGAGTACCTTTTCTGTTTTTCACACGCAATAAAACGGGGAGTACCCATACTATTGCACCAAAAGAAAGTAGTTATAAGAAAGGGTGGCGAAATATGAACAGATACAGTTTATTTGATGTACCTTAAATTAAATTGAAATAATATCAATATTTTTCCTTTCAGAATATTGATAGTACGAAACACTCAAAAAAATCAAGATTTCTAACGTTAGAGATTTTTATAAGGGATAGAGATAGAAATAAATAAAGGGGAAATAAATGAATTAAGGCAGTTTGCCAGGACCTGTTGAAAGAGGAACTTCATTTTGCCGGGTTGTTTGATAATTTACAGATTGTCTCGCTTCTTACGGATTTGGAAAGTCTTTTATAGGAGGTAGATTAATATGCCAAGACAGAAAAAAGATGCAAAAATTCTTAATATCAAACTAGCAAAAGAGATCAGTGATCAGCTGGAACAGTTTTGCGAAGAATCAGGAATATCTAAAACTGTTGCTACAGAAAAAAACTTTATCGAAGTATTTTGAGGAATATTTCAGCAGACCGGAAGAAGAGCGCACACTTTTCAAATAAGAATATTTAAGAATGCCCACAGGCCTAATAAGCTTGTGGGTATTTTTATGCCTAAATAGAACATGTATGTAAGATTTCTTTTGAGTTGCAATTAGGAAAAAGCGCGGATTTACAGGCAAAATTACAACATTCAGTTTGAGGCTGTATGAGAAACAAAACATGTTGTCTGATTCTGACATATAGTATATGCCAAAGTAATTTATCCCTAAAAATAGGGACAATATTAGGTATAAACAAATTATGTATTCAAAAAGGAGGAAACACATGGAGAAAATTGAATTCACAAACCCGGAGAGCAAGGAATTTAACGAAGAAGTAAGGAACTACCTTGAATTGATGAGGGATACGGAAGCCCTTATTGGTGACGAGATGGAGAAACTGAAAGGGGCCAATTGGGCAAAGCTTTGGAGCAGCCTTGACAAGTTGGTTTTTTATCCGAAGACATACGAAGGAAATTTGGCTATTTTCAGAACTCGATACGACATTCGATACGTAAGCTTGTTTACGAAACCGGAATTTTGCTGTGATCAGGAAGCAGACTTTGAGTTGGGCGGAATCCTTAGGTCATGGCTTGATGATGGTCAGAAACGTGGCTATTCGCTTCTTATTAACACGACCATCAATGAATATTGGGGACATGGCATTTTTATCGATCCGGATACAGGGCATATTGCGCCTGTGATGACGGACTATGATGCGGAGCACCGTACTTATAAATTGTACTGATCAGCATTAATTTCGACCGAATCCGGGAACATTTTCCTATATTCATCAACTAATTTTCGAAAGATGTAACGGGTAACCGGTCCTTTATCCGGAAGCTTACCTGTCAATAATTTCATTGCTTGACGTTCAGTGATTTTATGCAGGCAGTATTGTTCTATGGCATCAAATGCTTCGCGGTTCAGGCTCATTAGTGATATACGACGTTTCGGTCTTCCGGGACATATCCTGTGTCCTGGAGACTGCTCGATAGGCTGCGCCTGACGGTAGTTATGGATTTGACTAAGTGTTCCGGATAATAGCTCATGGTCGTGGCAATCATCTTCATCGGCAAATCCGAGCGATGGAATTCGCAGGTGTATCTGCTTGTCGTGAAGGAGTTTTAGCGTTTTTTGTATTGTGGGCAAGGTGCCACCAAGCACATAGATATTTGCTACATATAACGTATCGCCACTTTGAATAGGGCGACGTGGGGAAATCTCACCTTTAAGTATGTCACCGTCTGAATAGACAGAACGAGCCACGTCGCAACATTTTATGTAGAAGTAGTTGTATTCTGAGCCGAGCCAGTGGGTTGTATCTGGCAAATGTTTGCGTGCTATTTCGTATTGTTCGTTTATATTTTCAATTCGTGTATTACGAAACAGCCACCACTCGCTCATAGTGCAACCTCCGCTCATTTGTAATGGTTACCAGTACTAACCAACACATTATATCATATTTTTTAAAATGTTGTCCGAAAATTAGAAGATATGAAAAAATAAAAGAAAACCGTATAAAAACGGTATTTGCAGATGAATTATTGTCTGAAAAATGTTTGAAAAAGGTCGTTTATTTGTATGCAAAAATAAAAGCACATGAGAAATCAGGCATATAAATTGCGAAGGCAAAAAAATAAACAGGAAGGAGAAATCATTGAAATCACATAAACGAAAAATCGAAGAAGGACGTTGTCAGGGATACGGGAAAGACTATACCCCATTTATTCTGGTCAGAGAATATAAGGGGCGGGGTACAGCATCAGTCATCTGGGATCCCTTTGAAGAAAGATTGATCCACTGCCTGTCGCAGACAGAAGTTGCGGTGTATGAAACAATCCGCTGGCAGGACAATGTGGAACATATCCGCGAACAGTATCTTTTAGATACAGACAGGATGAATGCCATTGCAGAAGAACTTGGGATGAAGAAAGCTCCATGGTGGACCACAGATTTCTTAGTAGATTACGATGATGGAAGCAAGACAGCATTCTCAGTCAAATATGACAGAAGCGCATTTGATCCGAATAAACGTACCTACCGTGGAAAAGAATCAAGGCTGCACAATCTGGTAATGCGTCAGAGAGCAGAACAGATCTATTGGGAATCTCAGAAAGTGAGGTTTAAGCTGGTAACGAACGAAGATATTAATCAGGTGCTTGTGTGGAATGTAAAAAGCGTCATGAGTTATTACGAATCATTTAAGGTGATCAGCAAAGAACAGAAACTGAAATATCTGATTGCACATAAATATGTACATATCCCGATGGATAAACAGATTCTGGATTTCCGTGAGATTGTAAAGCGTGCTGGTTTCGATATTGATGAGCTGTATAAGCGAGTATTAGTGGCACGTGACATTCATGAAGAAATTACAGAAAGGAGATAACATAATGGAAGAATTAAAAAATAACGAAACATCCGAAAAGAAAGAGAGAATAGACCCACTGGAAGTTATCACTCTTGAAGGCGATGAAAATCAGGTAGCTGAAGAAAAAGAGGATTCACCTGTTATCAGAAGAGGTGATATTTACAGTTTCGAAGACCAGGAATGGAGAGTTTTCGATGTGAGAGATAAAAATGTTAATCTGATTAACCTTAAAAATAACAAATTAAGGCTGAAAGATACTGCGGAACTTATTACAGCAATTGAAAACAGAGAGTGTGTGAAGATAAAAGAAAAAACGGGATCGTCTTTTTCGATTTCACCGGAAGAAATGGAGACAATCAACCACCGTGCAGAAGTAATGGAAGCTATTTTCAGAGAAGAATATCCTATCAAATGTCGTTTGCGGGTAAACCATGATGCAGATGCAATACTTCTTAATATTTCAAGAAGGCATTTGAGAACTTTGTTTTATGATTATCTTCGTTCCGGCCGCAATAAATTCAGTCTTGTTGACCATCGCAAAGGTAATTATAGAAAAAGAGTACCCCATTCAAAAGACTACGAGAATCCAAAGAATGACGTTGATGAAATCCTCAAATACGGTCTTAAGATGTTCGTAAAGTATGGAAAACCGGGACAGGCATATGACGCAGTTCTGCGCCGGTATTTTCGTGAACCGGTCGAGGCGCCAGATGGTTCTTCTGTCAAGATGGTAACACTTCCGGAAGAGGAAAGATCAGTATCATACAAAATGCTCTACAACTATATCAGAAAGCATACAGAAGACTATTCCTGCAAGGGAAAAGATGAGAGAGACAAGCAGAACAATAACAGACAGCTGGTTGGAAACAGCAGAACAGGGGTCTATGAATTGGGACAGATTGTTGAAGCAGATGAGATGGAGCTTGGCTGTTATGTAGTCGACCAGAATGATGGAGAAACTGTTCTTGGAAAAGCTGTCGTATACTGTATGGTCGAAGTATTGAGTGGAATCTGCATCGGTGCATATGTAAGTCTTGAAAATAACAGCATGCGTGGCTTTCAGCAGGTGTTTCTGTCACTCCTGGAACCGCATAAGAACCAGACAAAAGGCTATAACATTGACTATGATGAGGAAGACTGGCCGTCCATGATCGTACCAAACGAGATCCGTTGTGACCGAGGCTCAGAGTATATGTCCAAGGCATATAGCAAAGCGATGGGGGAACTTGGCATCCGTAATACTCCGGTTCCACCCGGATGCGGTTCCTTAAAGGGGGTTGTCGAATCCTTCAACGGACTGGTTCAGACCTATTTAAAAGCACAGTTAAAGAATAACGGATATATAGAAGATAAATACCGTGGCGGTGACCTGGCGAAAGGGGCTGCATGTCTGACACTGGAAGAAATAAGAGGATTGGTCTACCAATCAGTGATTCTGTATAACCGCCGTGTTTTTGAGGGACTCATTGATAAGAAGTATGTGGATAACAATGTATCACCAACACCGAAAGGGATTTTCGCATACGAAAAAGCTCATGGTAGAGCAGGAGATCCAACCAATGTAAATGATGCAACAAGACCAGCCTATCTGTTTGCAATGCTGGCAAAGGAAGAAGAAAAAAGAAAATTTACATGGAACCGCAGGAAAGGTATCGTGTACACCTTCTATAAGACGGAACTGCGTTTTTATTCGCAGGAACCATGGTTCTTGGATATTTTAAAAGATGAACCACATCCGGAAGATATTGAGGTCAGATACAATGTGGACGATATCAGGAATGTCTATATCAGATATAAGAAAGAGATCCACAGAGTACCTCTTGCAGAAAAGATTGAACAGCAGTATACATACGCAGACTTAACCTGGGACGAATACGACGAGTGTATCCGTAAAAAGAGGGACTCAAAGGTAATGAAAGAAGCAAAACAGGTATATCTGGACACGAAACTGAATTTGCAGGATACGGTAGAGAAACAGGCAGAAATGGCAAAAGCCCTGAATCCAAAGAAGAAGAAAAAATACGGCAAAGCGCATCCGGAGGATAAAACAGCCAAGAAACAGGAAATGAGAAAAGATCCAGATGGAATTACGAAACGTTCTTATAGTTCCATTGATCCGGAACCTAAGAAAGAAACATTAACAAAGCAGCAGGAAGAGCTGGCAGCGATTGAGCATTTGAGAATCCCAGATGAAATGAGGACGATGGGAGACAGAAAACTCAGCCGAGAAGAGGAAATCAATCGTATCTTGGCACTGATAGAATGGTACTACGTCAAGAAAAAGGACTCATAAAATAGATAAATTTTAAATTCTAATGTTTTGAATAATAATTATTCTCATATTGATTTGGTGATTCATAACCGCAATGGCTATGGATTCGTATTGTGTTGTAGAATGTTTCAATATATTCGAAACACAAATCATATGCATGATCATAATCATAAATCAAAGTACGATTTAACCATTCTCTTTTAATTACTGAATGAAAAGATTCTATGCATGCATTATCCCATGGTGTGCCTTTTTTTGAATAACTTAGAATCAGTCCTGCCGTTAACTTTTTATAAAGTTTGCTTGTATAATGTACTCCTCTATCCGAATGTATAATTACAGGATCCGCTGTTTTTCTGCGCTTTCTAGCCATCTCTATACATTTCAATACTTCTTCCACTTCCAAGGTTCTTGATAATGTCCATGCAATTATTTTTCTTGAATACAGATCCATTACACTCGTAAGGTATACAAATCCTTCCAAGGTAAATATATACGTTATATCTGTACACCATGCCTCGTTTGGCTTGCTTGGTGAAAAGTCTCTTTTTAAAATGTTATGCAGTTTTGTTGAAAAATCACTATCAAAGGTTGTTTTTACATACGGTTTAATGTAACAGGCTTTGATACCCATTTCTCGCATATATACACCTACAGTTCTTTGTGATATTTTTTCGCCTTTCTTTTGCATCTCTTTCGCTATCTTTGGTGCACCATAAATTTGATGATTATTATCATATATAGTTTGAATCGCTTGCATCCTATTTTTCTTAGATATAGATTGCTTGCTTGGCTTTCGATGTAAATAATTGTAATATCCTGATTTTGACAAATGTAGCTTACATAGCACTCCAGTCACTGAAAAGTCTTTGTCGACCTTAGACTCTTCAGAAACAAGACAGTACAGAACTTGTGTTATTCTCCCAGAATGCTGATGGCTTTTTTTAGGATTTCAAGAGCATCTTGCGTATCCTTTAATTCACGTTTTAAACGTCTGTTTTCAAGCTCAGCCTCTGTTAGATTTCCCGAACCAGTAAATGCTGCCTGATTGTTATTGGCTTTAGCTTCTTGCTTCCATCTATATAAAGTACTATCTCCAATACCTAAATTTTTCGCACATTCTTTACGACTAAGTTCTGGATGTGTTAAACAATAATTGACTGCATTTTGTTTAAATTCTTGATCAAACTGTTTCTTTTTATTTGCCATTTTCTTTTGCCTTCCTTTGTCTTTGAATCATCCTCTTTCTATTGTACCACTGGTGTAAATTTTCTCTTTTTGACTAGTCCTATTTATATGCTAACATCACCAAGTCCAGAAGCTTTTTATGAATTGATTTTTATGACCGAAGAGGGAATGAAAACTTTTGAAGTTAGTGTATTTGAATATAATGTTGTAGACGTTGGTATGGAGGGTACTTTAGTTTTTCAAGGATATCAATTGTTATCTTTCGGTGATTGGATAAAGGAATTTAGTTTATAGTATAACTTTACATTATTTTATGATTGACATTTAACTGATTTTTTAATTTGTGATATGTTATATAGCTAAAATATATAAGACTGGATGAAAATGAGATTTGTATTTGTAATAGTTACTCTTTTTACGATTAATTTCATTCATTTAATGGTGTTGAGAAAATGGGGAATGAGTGAAAAAGTTGATAAGGGGATAATGATGTGGTACGGGAAACTAAGTTATAGAAGAAAGTTTATTAGAACATTAGGGATAATTCCAATAGATATAGCTATCATGTTTGGGTTTTATTATGAATTTCGTTCACTTCGTTGGACTTGTATAATAGCAGTTATATTAAGTATAATTTTGTTTATCCAAGCTTTCTATAACTACAAAAAATGGCAGGAAGAGATTGTGACAACAGACAATAATGAGAAGAACTAAAATAAACGGAATTATTTGTAACGGGCATAATTTCCAAGAACAAATATTATTGAGCGAATAGAAGTGTCTTATGGATTTATTTACATCCAATCCTGGTTTCTAAAAGATACTGTATCAAAACAAATGACTACCTGACAAAAGTCCGATCTATTTATCTTTTCTCGGATGGATCATTCTAGGCTTGATTTGTTGTGGAATTGGAATTCTGTTTGTACTACCTTATCCACAAGCAACAAAAGCTGAAGTGTATTTAATGCTAAGAGATTTTGTATAGATATTATTGAGTATAAAAAAGGCCATAATTGATGTATCATTCAACGGAATAACATTAAATTTATAGTTTTGAAAGAAAAAAAGGAGAAAATAAAATGAATGTAAATGGATTGTTAGATCAACTACGTCATACTTTCCATAATGAAAGAGATAAAAGTACCGCATTCGAAGAATTGATTTGTAATTGTTTTAAATACGATCCTGTTTATGCATCTCAAATTTCAGATGTTTGGATGTGGAAAGATTTTCCCAGATTATGAAGCAGTTTAAATTATACAAACACATTAAAAAAATTATTTCATACTGTATAATCGCATTCTTTTTGATTGGAACAGTAGGTTGTCAAAAAATAAATCGTTTTGAAACTTCAGACGAGGCTGATTTTTATGTGCTAGGCAGCGATGGAATAATTGGCTATCAATTCAATGATGAAAAGTTAAATGAAATAACCAAAACAGATATTAAGATTATAAATACGAATATAAACCCTGTGGTTCATCGTTCTGAATTGTTAAATCAGTATTTAGTATTTACTGAAGAAGATTTTCCTGGTCGAGATAAGCAATCTTTAGTTTCAATAGACTTCAACACAGGGTTAATTCATCGTTATCAAACGGACCATTGTGCATATACATCATCAGGAGCTTCTCATAATTACTATTTTGCAACTACTACAGGAGAAAACTCGTTTATTTCAATTTATACACCAGAATTAGAAGAAGTGGAATATCTAAAACTTGAGAAGGATATGTTATTTAGTGATTTCATTACTTCGTCTGATAAAGTTTATACTATTGGAACAGAGGTTGAAGCCACAAAAGTTGAAAATGGGAAGAATTATTTTAAAAATATTTTGATTTCTATTTCTAAAAATGATGGTGATTTTTCAATAGATACAATAAAAGAACTTGAAGTCAATAAAGAGAAGCAATATTTCTTTAATGATGTTATTACAAAAGGAAATTATTTATACGCTGTTTCAGCGGGGTGGCGAGATCTTGATAGTTTAGAAAAAATATATGCTGGTGCAATATATAGATATGACTTAGTTAACGAAACAAGTGAATTCTATACGATTGAAGAAATATTTCCTTCCGATATTTATGACATTGGAGATGATTTTCTTGCCATATCACATGAATCGATAACTATAGATAAACTGGGTTTTACTATTTTTAATTATGAAACATTGCAAAGCGAATTTGTTGATATTTCACCGTATGCCATTTCTGAAAATGAAAGAATTGTAGATATTAAAAGATTAGACTTAAATCATTTTTTACTTCTTACGGAGAATCAATTGATTGTGTATGATATACTAAAAGGTACTATCACACTTCAGTTAAAATGTGATGATACTTTAGGAACGGTTTTTCATATATGGATTAATTAAGAATAATATCAATACATTAAGTTTTATTTGTTAATAATCTGATAAGGCAATTTGTCTTATTTCATAAAACAGTATAAGGGGCGCATATACCCCAAAACGGTTTATAGCTAATATTAGGCTCGAACAACAAATAAAAAGGGAGGGATTGCTGATACAACCCTGGTCTTTTAGATATCAGAAAATATCCGTTTTATAAGACTTATATTTTTATAAAAATGATGTAAATAAAAACTATAGAGAAGTGAACAATATTATCTATTATTGAACTGTAATAGTATTAATAGCATTGAATTTTGATTTATAATCTATAAAAAACACATAAGGAGATTGATACCCATGGGAACCAATAATTTTTAATCTTAGCAGGTATATTAGAGGATAATGATCATAATAATGTGAATAAATTTTAATTCGAACGAGTATTTTGATTATAACGGAAAGGGATGATGGATAATATGAAAGATAAATTTGCACAGTTTTCTGGGATATCTATTATGTTAGTAAGCGCAAGTATGACGCTATTTACACGTTTGGTTGATGGTTATTATGAATTAAAAAATGTATTAAGTATTATTATAACTCTTTATATCTGTATAAATTTAGTCATAGTGATTTATCTTTATTGTAAAGATTAGAACAGAGAAGTGAAGGAACAGGAAGAAAGACTGGACAATCGAGAAAAAGAACTGAAAGAGAAAGAATCTAAAATCAATAAAAGTGTATCTGATGAAGTTGGAGATATTCGTGATAAATTGGAAAAAAATACCAATTCAAACCCAACTCACTGTATGCATTCCTCGTTGGAACAACACTCTATAGCTTTTTGATCACGATTTTCCAAGGATTCAATTTATGATTTTCTTTTGAAATATAAGCCATTAGATTTAAATGTGGTGCAATAGGTGGTCTTCATAGGTACTGTGATAGTCCTTGTTTATGGTGATACTTTTTTGATTGTCTGATATGCATTTGTATGGTAGTGAAAATAATGAAAAACGATTGAAAAGAAAGTGAAAAGGTTTACAATATTAGATATATAGAAAGATTCACTGAGAGTATAAAAGAGATTCAATTATGATTAGATATATAAAAAAGAATAAAATATTATTTTGCTTTACGCTGATTATCAATTTATTAACATGTTTAACGCCCCTATTTTTAGCCTATATTATTGAAAATGTTTCTGGCATTTTTTTAAATCAAGATGAATCTAAAATAAATGTGAGCTTATGGCTGATCATAGCTTTTATGATTTATCAAGCTTTGTTTTCATATTTGAATTCTAGATATAAAGCAAAATATAGACAGAAATTAAGGGCAGACTTATCCAAAGATATTTATCGTAGTATATTTAATCAAAATCATAATGAATTTTATAAGAACTCAATCGGATCATATTTATCTTTATTTACAAATGATGTAAAAATGGTTGATGATAATTATTTCTTTCCTTTTCTATCAATGATTACTCAATGTGTTGTGTTTTTGTGTATTTGTTTTTATTTAATACATATAAACTGGACTGTCTTTTTTATGATGGATTTGATAGCTATATTTACGATAGCTATTCCACGTCTGTTTGCGAAGATATTAAAGAAATCATCTAATCAATTATCTGAACAAAGCCAAGAATATAATTCAAAATTAAGAGAGTTATTTCAATGTTTTGATATCATTCAAGATTATCGTGTTCTACCACATTATATTCATAAAGGTGAAGAGAATATTGATGATTATGAAAATAAATATTTCCACTTTAATTTCTTTACGCTGTTAAATACAACATATTCCAATTCCGTAGCGGTAATTGGGCAAATGTGTTTTATTTTAGCATTAGCAATATTGAGTTTAAAGGGATATTTTAGTGCTACATATTTCATGTCTGTGGTGACACTTTCAAATAATTTTATTGATTGCTTGTATACTATGGCCTCGTATTATGGAAATTTCGTGGCTATTAAAGGCATTAATGATAGATTGATTAGAATGATTGATAAGAAAGAAACCGAGAAAACACTTCTTATTTCAGAAAATCAAAATAAAGTTTGTTTTGAACATGTGAGTTTCGGATTTCCAAACAAAGAATCTATATTCAAGGATTTTTCTTTCCAATTTGATAAAGGAAAAAAATATGCGATTGTTGGAGACAGTGGATCAGGAAAGTCGACTTTATTAAAATTGATTTTGGGTTATTATTCAATTCAAAAAGGAAGAATCATTTCATTTGACAAAGAACCGGTAATCATTCGGCAAGAAGAACATTTATTTTCAGGAACTATTCGAGAAAATTTGTGCTTAGGAGAAAATTTTTCTGAAGAAGATTTGAAAAGTGCAATGGAATTTGCAAATATTTCAGATTTAGATTTGAATCAATTTGTTTCTGAAGATGCAGGCAATTTATGGTAATCCGCAATTAGATAGGGTCGACTAAAAGTTGGCTTCAAAAATTGTAGGGTTGAAAACCCTATGAGTGTTTAAAGGATTATTAACTAGGGAGCAG
>OIYT01000627.1_pt1 | contig 32113 bp, 24 predicted proteins | sample 1588201 | NCBI WGS metagenome assembly OIYT01 (sample SAMN03283260) | human gut metagenome | biome: human-associated habitat; material: feces | host: Homo sapiens | place: USA | collected 2013
CTTGCCACGAAGCCTTATCTTGCTTCCCGACTGTGTACTAGGTACTATCTTGCACTTCACGTCGCCGAACATGGTGTGGACCAATATCTCTCCACCAAGAACTGCCGTGTCAAATGGCACAAGAGCCGTGGTGTATATATCCAGACCCTTTCTCTCATAACCTGCCTTGTCTCTTACATTGACCTTCAGCAGCATATCTCCAGGCTGACCCTTGCCGGTTCCGGGATATCCCTTGCCAGCCAGTCTTATCACACCGCCGTTGTCTATACCCGCCGGAATGTGTACAGTGAACTGGGAACTTCCTCCCCGTCCATCATTGAATGACAGAGTCTTGTCGCAACCATATACTGCATCATCAAAATCTACCGTGACACTTGCCTCCATATCTCTGCCCCGCGCATTGAAGCTTCCCTGACCGAATCCGCCAAATCCACCTCTCTGTGAGCGGCCACCGCCGCCAAAGAACGAGCCAAATATATCGCCAAACATATCACCGAAGTCTCCACCCTCAAAGTGGAAGCCTCCGCCTCCGAATGGATCACCACCGGCGGCTCCACCGGAGCCATCGAATGCAGCCATTCCAAACTGATCATACATCTTCCTCTTCTCGGCATCAGACAGTACCGCGTAGGCCTCAGAGGCCTCCTTAAACTTCTCTGCAGCCGTCGCATCGCCAGGATTCGTGTCCGGGTGGTATTTCTTCGCCAGGGTTCTATATGCTCTTTTTATCTCAGCGTCTGTGGCTGTCTTTGATACGCCGAGAACTTCATAATAATCTCTTTTTGAAGCCATGATTCCTACCTCCCGATAAGCCTATGTATAGTTTAACACTATCTGTCAAGTGATTCCATATTTTTAATGTTAAAATACACACATATTATCTGGCAATTTTTAGTCATTTTTTATTTAATTAAAGTATAAAAAAAGCACCTCCGCCGATGATTCCACCAGTGGAGATGCATTCGTATGGCTAATGCTATTATCCTACTGCTTTACGTTGAAAGCTTTGATTCCAGGATATACAGCTGAGTCGCCAAGCTGCTCTTCGATTCTGAGGAGCTGGTTGTACTTTGCAACTCTCTCTGATCTTGAAGGAGCACCTGTCTTGATCTGGCATGTGTTGAGTGCTACTGCGAGATCTGCGATAGTTGTATCTGCTGTCTCACCTGATCTGTGTGATGATATTGCTGTGTATCCAGCCTTATGAGCCATCTTGATAGCCTCAAGTGTCTCTGATACTGAGCCGATCTGGTTGAGCTTGATAAGGATACAGTTTGCGCATCCCATCTCGATACCCTTTGCAAGTCTCTCTGTATTTGTAACAAACAGATCATCACCGACAAGCTGGACCTTGTCGCCAAGTCTTGCTGTGAGCTTCTGCCATCCTTCCCAATCCTCCTCATCGAGACCATCCTCGATTGAGATGATAGGATACTTCTCAACAAGCTTTGCCCAGTGCTCGATGAGCTGCTCTGCTGTATACTCTGTTCCAGCCTTTGGAAGCTTGTACCAGCCCTTGCCCTTCTCGCTCTTCCACTCTGATGAAGCAGCATCCATAGCGATCTTGAAGTCCTTACCTGGCTCATACCCAGCCTTCTTTACAGCCTCGAGAATTGTCTCGATAGCCTCCTCGTCAGACTTAAGTGCCGGGGCAAATCCACCCTCATCACCTACTGATGTAGCAAGGCCTCTCTCCTTGAGGATTCCTGCAAGTGCGTGGAATACCTCTGCACACCATCTCAGACACTCCTTGAATGATGGAGCGCCAACTGGCATGATCATGAACTCCTGAACGTCAAGTCCTGATGACAGAGCATGACATCCACCGTTTACGATGTTCATCATTGGAACTGGAAGCTTGTTTCCTGAGATTCCACCTAGGAATCTATAAAGAGGAATGTCAAGAGAGATTGAAGCTGCTCTTGCTGCTGCGATTGAAACTGCAAGAACAGCATTTGCTCCAAGGTTTGACTTGTCCTTTGTTCCATCAGCCTTGATCATTGCTGCATCAACTGCATATATATCAGACGCATCCATTCCTGTAAGTACGTCATTTATAGTAGTATTTATATTCTCTACTGCCTTCTGGACGCCCTTGCCGAGGTATCTTGACTTGTCTCCGTCACGAAGCTCAAGTGCCTCAAACTCACCTGTGGAAGCTCCACTTGGTGCCGCACCACGACCTACTGTTCCATCTGCCAGATACACCTCCGCCTCAACTGTTGGATTTCCTCTTGAATCAAGGATCTCTCTTCCTATTACCTTTTCAATCTCAAGATAATTCATCATTTTTATATTTCTCCTTTCGTCGCGCGAGTATAACCCCTGCTGTCCCTCCGATTCAGCAGTTTACAGAGGGTACAGGAGCTCACATGATCTACGATGTTAGTTTAAGCTAACTTATGTTTAAAATCAACATAAGTAGTTGCTCATATTTTATCATTTAGCATTTTTCGTCATTATCCGAGTGCCACATCCAGCACCATCATAAGAGCGAAGCCCACCGCCGCACCGATGGTTCCTATATTGGTATGCTCGCCCGCCTGAGCCTCAGGTATCAGCTCCTCTATGACCACATAGAGCATGGCTCCCGCCGCAAATGCAAGGAAATACGGAAGAAGTGGTGTGACCTGGACAGCCAGCAGCGCCGTGAGGAAACCTCCGACTGGCTCCACAGCTCCGGACAGCGTTCCATACAGAAATGCCTTCTTCTTACTCATGCCCTCGCCAACAAGCGGCATGGACACAATTGCGCCCTCCGGGAAGTTCTGTATAGCGATTCCTATGGAAAGTGCAAATGCACCTGTGATGGACACGCCCATATTGCCCATGGCTGCGCCGGCGTACACAACGCCCACTGCCATGCCCTCGGGGATATTGTGGAGCGTGACTGCAAATATCATCATGGTCGTCTTCTGAAGCTTTGACCTGACGCCCTCCGGTTTGTCACTTTCCAGATGAAGGTGAGGTATCACCGTGTCAAGAACAAGCAGGAATATGATTCCAAGAGCAAATCCGATAAGTGCCGGCAGCCACGCTATCTTTCCCTGTGCCTCCGCCATGTCTATGGACGGAATGAGCAGTGACCATATGGACGCCGCGATCATGACCCCCGCCGCAAACCCGAGCAGAGCCTTCTCCACAAGCGGGGATATCTTATCTTTCATAAAGAAAACCATGGCCGCTCCCAGTGTTGTTCCGGCAAATGGTATAAATAATGTTATGAACTCTGACATTTCATCACCTCTTTATAATATGTATTCTGTCTATACTATATTCGTATAACCTCTTCATTAGTTCATTTTTTTAAATTGCGACTACAATTTAATTGAACAGGCGTACTTTGTCAACACAAGTTTTTGCATATGATAGAAGTTATCAATACCGGGCCAAAATGCTTCGCATTTCGACAATTTAAGTGCTATAATACCTGAGGTTATGCTATAATAGGCATGGTTGTACCAGCTTGGATATATTTGTATGCAAATGGAGATAAATATGAAGAGAACAGAACGAATGATCTGAGTATTTTTTATTTGACATAATTATTTATAGAAAGCATAATAAGTGATACATTTAGTCGTACGGATCATAAGTCCGTACAAATACAATAAAAGACACATTCCAAGGGGAAAAGTATGAAAGAGAATTTACAATTTACAGCTTTATTGGATATTTTAAGCAGGCAGGATCTTATAACTGAATATTCGGAGGATTGCAAAGACATCACTCCTTCCCATATAACCATCAATTCCAAGGATGTGGTCCCAGGTACATTCTTCGTGTGCAAGGGTGCCTCATTTAAGGAAGATTACCTGAAATCAGCCATCGCACAGGGCGCCATCGTATATTTGTCACAGCAAAAGTACGACGACGTGGACATTCCTTATATTATTGTAAATGATATAAGAAAGGCCATGGCTCTTGCTGCCAGATGGTTCTTCGGCAATCCAGGCGATAACATGACCAAGGTCGGAATCACCGGAACAAAGGGAAAGACCACAGTTACATTTGTCATGAAGGATATACTGGACAAATACACCGACAACAGATGCTCAGCATTCTCAACCCATGAGATTGATGTTGGAACAAAGGTTTTTGAGACCACTCTCACCACACCTGAGCCTATTGAACTCCAGACATACTTCGACATGGCTGTAGATGAAGGCTGTACACACTGTATAATGGAAGTTTCTTCCCAGGCCATGAAGATGAACCGTATCTACGGAGAGCACTACAAGGTCGGAGTATTTACCAATATCGACTACGATCACATCAGCCCGACAGAGCACGCCTCCATGGAGGACTATCTCGGATGCAAGGTATCCTTCCTGAAGCAGTGCGACAACGTTGTGCTGTACAGTGACACAAGATATTTTGAGACTATATATAATGAAGTAAGAGACAAGCACGTTGTTGTATACGGAAGCAAGGAATCAATTGAAAAGCTCATGTCAAGGGATGACGATTTCTTTGAAAAGGATACTGACTTCGCCAGCATCCACAATGAAGATCTCACAGACCATAACAGCTACTTTGAGCTTATATACGGAGGAGAGAACAGAGCATACAACACCAACCTGATCGGTGATTACAATGTTGAAAATATTGTTGCCGCCATCATCTCCTCTCTTCTCATCGGCATTCCAAATGATCAGATCAGAAGCAGCATCAGAGATGTATATGTTCCGGGAAGACTACAGGTATATCACTGGAAGGATCGCACATTTATGATCGACTACGCACACAACTATATAAGCATGTACAGACTGTATGAGATGGTTAAAAAGACCATGAAGCCAAAGTCTATAACCGTTGTATTCGGCTGTGGCGGTGAGCGTTACAAGAAGCGCCGTGAGGATATGGGAAGACTTGCTGAGCAGTATGCCGACAAGGTTGTTCTCACCATGGAGGATCCTGGCTTTGAGTCCTGTGAGGAGATCTGCAAGGAGATCAAGCAGTACATCACAAAGCCTTGCTATATAATCGTTGACAGGGAGCAGGCTCTCACAAGAGCCCTCGACGAGGCTCAGCCTGGCGAGCTTGTCATCACGACTGGAAAGGGTATTGAGAGTACCCAGAGAATCAACGGAACTTTTGTGCAGTGCCACTCTGATGCGCAGGTTATCGAGCATTGGCTGACGGAGCATCCGGAGAAGTAAGGGGTAAACCACAGGTTTATTGCCTTTCTTGCGGCTCAGCTTATAATGAATAGTAGAAACGGGGCGAAAGCGCTGTTATGCAGGTGACAGGAGTTGCCTATCAGACTGACGTAAACTTAATAGTCGTAGCAGGCTGTAAAGTGATGATGCGTGTGATGTTCCGGGAAACAGTGCATGGCTGAGCTTCATAAGGGTTGTTTGTTTACCAAAACCCGGATAGGCAGAGATGCCGAAAGAAAACATTCAGGGAGTTCTACTAAGTAGAACTCCTTTTTTATCTGTTATCTTCCACCACTTTCTCCCTCATCTTCGGATCGAATTTTCCATTTCGGATCATTGCTATCTCCCGTTTGAACGGCTCATAGCTTTTCTTGCTGTTTTCCGGGTCTTTGATGTATGGGGATTCCAGGATCTTTGGGACTTCCATGAAGTCCGGATGGTTCATGATGTACATGAGTGGCTCAAAGCCGATCTTGCCAAACCCAAAGTTCTCGTGTCTGTCTTTAGCCGCTCCCGGTTCGTTCTTGCTGTCGTTCATATGGAACACGGCTATCTGATCTTTGCCGATGAGTCTGTCGAACTTCTCCACGACTCCATCGAAATCATGTATGATGTCGTAGCCCGCATCGCTGGTGTGACAAGTGTCAAAGCACACACGAAGCTTGTCATTATGACTCACTCCATCATAGATTCGCGCAAGCTCCTCAAAGTTTCTTCCAATCTCACTGCCCTTTCCCGCCATGGTCTCCAGAGCTATGTGGCATGCGGTGTCCGCGGTCAGGACTTCATTCAGGCCCTTTACTATGCTTGCAATTCCCTTGTCCACGCCCTCTCCTACATGTGAGCCCGAATGAAGGACTATGGTCTGTGATCCCATCGCTGTCGCCCTGTCAATCTCCTTTGCAAGAAATTCCACTGCAATCTCATAGATTGCAGGATTCACAGTATTTGCAAGGTTGATTATATACGGCGCATGGACCACGAACTCCTCTATGCCGTTCTGAACCATGAGTTCATGTGCCTCCTGTATCCTAAGCTCCGATATATCTTTGCGTCTCGTATTCTGTGGTGCGCCTGTGTAGAGCATAAATGTATTTGCGCCAAATGCCACAGCATCCTTCACTGAGCCTAGCATCATCTCCTTGCCCGACATACCCACATGACATCCTAATTTCAACATAATTTATCTCCATTCATTCTAAACTGGTTTCAGTTTACTCTATCCTCGCCGACTGCACAATACGCTGCCGCTGCAATCAATAAATAGCTTTTTCTAATTTTACCATATATTATGTAGACTGTTCGCAAATCATTTGGTAAACTAAATACCAGAAACCAATTTATATTATACACTTGGGAGAAAACCGCTATGCAATTAAAAAATGTACTAATCGTCGTAAATGACATTGAACGATCAAAAAAATTTTACAAAGATATCTTCGGGCTTGAGGTTATCTTGGACAACGAGGGAAATGTGATCCTGACGGGAGGGCTGGTCCTTCAGGATGCAACTATTTGGGCTGAATTCATTGAAAATCTTGTAATTCCACATAACAATGCTTCGGAGTTATATTTTGAAGAAAATAATATCGAGAAGTTTGCACAAAAACTTGATGAGTCGCCATACGACATTGAATATGTCAATCGTCTCATGACTCATTCATGGGGACAAAAAGTCATCAGATTCTATGATCCTGACGGCAATCTTATCGAGGTTGGAACGCCATAATTTTTCCTATATCCATTCCCTCTATTTCATGTTACAATTAATGACATATTACCCAATTGGAGGACAAATTTTTATGAGTAACACAGGAAGAACCTGTAAGGTTCACTACACAGGAACATTCAACGACGGAACAAAGTTCGATTCTTCATATGACAGAGGCGAGCCTATCGAGTTCGTTTGCGGTGCAGGACAGATGATTCCGGGATTTGATCAGGCAGTTGAGGGCATGAACGTTGGCGATATCATCGATGTTCATCTTCGTCCTGAGGACGCATACGGAATGCCTGACCCGGAGGCCATCATCAAGGCTCCTCTTGCAGATATGCCTGGCGCTGAGAATCTTGAGGTCGGCAATCAGGTATACCTTGCCAATTCAATGGGACAGCAGTTCCTTGTAAAGGTCATTGAAAAAGATGACGAATCCATCACATTTGATGCAAATCATGAGATGGCCGGCAAGGAGCTCAACTTCAAGATAGAGCTTGTGTCAGTGGATTAACACTTAGACATGACGAAGAATTCGATTATATAAGGAGGCGGGAATCGTGAACATTTACATAGACGAATCAGGTTCTATCAATAAATATGCCACAAACGATCAGTATTTCGTGGTGTCTATGATCCATGTCCTCGATCCCGTCGCCCTTGAGCGTGCTTACAAGAGATTTATTTCTTCCAACTATGAGATGCTTCTTGATCTGGACAGTGATAAGGTCGATGACATGACCGGCAAGATCACCAAGCACGGCGGGAGAATGTTCCGGGACGGCAAATTCCGTGAACTAAAAGGTGCACAGTTTGACAGAGACATGAAGCACATATTTGTGGATTACTTCTCCAGGAAGCATCACTTTGACGTGTACTATATCATGATGAAGAATGAAAATCTGCCGAACCGCTTCTTCGACAACATCTCCAGGACATTCAACTTCTCCATCAAATCTGCCCTGCTCTACTTCATACAGAATGGATATCTTCCTGACGAGGACTGCTTTCTGCAGCTTGACGAGAGGAATGAGCGGGTGGAGAACAAATCATTTCTTGAAAATTATCTGAACACTGAGCTTTCACTGTCAGGTCAGGTCGCAGGTAATTTCTCAGTGAGCTACTTTGACTCGGCCTGCAACAAATTTGTGCAGATAGCGGATGTATTTTCTAATCTGTTCTATTCTCACTTGCAGACCGGACACTATACTGATGAGCTGGAGCTTATGAAAGAGCTGGGTATACTTAAGGGTGTTTACGAGCTGACATAATCAAAAAGGGATTGAACCTTGCGACCCATATCGCGGTTTCAATCCCTTTTTTGAAATATTTAAAATACCAATTGCCTCCGAGCGATGCTCACACAGAACACTTACATAGATAAACGCACTATCGAAGGACTTACTGTTGGTACTTATATAATATCATGTTTTGCTTCAAAAGACAATAAGTCCGTGTTAAATTCACTGAAATTTTCACTCTTTTTTATCTGTCCTGCTCTCCCGTCCATGTCCAAACGCCAGATATCCTATAAAAAGCACGAACAGTGCCGCAACTCCCATCCAGATGCACAGCAGCTTTGTTCCCTTCGGTGCAAATGTGTCGTAGTATCCCTTGAAATAGATAACCACGATTATAAGCGGCAGCACGTATGACATGTATTTTCTTAGGAACTGCGGGAACGGCTTACCGATGCCGGAGTCTGCCTCAGCGACAAAGTTTTCAAATCCCCATCCATTCTTTCTTGTACAGAACAGGACAAAAAGTAATGATCCGAGTGGGAGGATATTTCCCGATACGAGAAAATCTTCCAGATCCATGATATTTGTACCCGCTCCCATCGGAGTGATTCCTGAGAGCACATTGAATCCAAGCACAGCCGGCAGGGAGAGCACTGATATACCGATCAGATTTATAATAAGTGACTTCTTTCTCTTCCATCCAAACATATCTATACTTATCGATATGATATTCTCAAACACCGCGATAACCGTGGAAAGCGCCGCAAATGACATGAATATGAAGAACAGAATTCCCCACACTCTGCCTCCCGGCATGTGGTTGAACACATTCGGCAGGGTCATAAACAGAAGTGATGGTCCCTTGTCCGGGCTGATCCCGTACGCAAAGCATGCTGGCAATATGATGACTCCGGCCATGAGTGCCACAAATGTATCAAGGTACATAACACTCTTCGCCTCGCCAGACAATTTTCTCTCCTTGCCTATATAACTTCCAAATATCTCCATGGATCCCATACCTACACTGAGTGTAAAGAACGCCTGGGTCATGGCGTCAAATAATACATTGCCCCAGCCTCTGGCATTTGCACGCTCGATACTTGGAACAAGATAGAACTTAAGTCCTTCTTCGTTGCCCGAGAGCATGAGCGAATTCACTGCCATGACTATCATCAGAACTATAAGTGCAAGCATCATGATCTTTGTCACTCTCTCCACTCCGTTCTGAAGTCCCAGTGAACATATACCTATGCAGCACACGATGACCGCAAGTGTGATTGCGACCATAAGTCCCGGTGATGCAAGCATCCCTGTAAATTTGTCTTCTATTGCTTCTACTGACCCACCATGAAGCTGTCCTGATCCCATGACGTACACATAGTATACCATCCAGCCCGCTACCATAGTATAGAACATCATCAGCAGATAGTTGCCGGCATAGGCATACCAGCTGAATTTATGCCAGTTGCCGCCCTTCGGCGCAAGCTCCTTAAGCGCTGAACCAACGCTCTTGCCACTCCCTCTGCCTATCGCAAACTCACAAGTAAGGATAGGATATCCCAGAAGCAGCAGACACAGCAGATATATCACGATAAATATCGCTCCGCCATTCTGCCCGCATATATACGGGAACTTCCATACATTTCCAAGGCCAATAGCACATCCCGCCGACACGAGGATGAACCCAAGTCTGGAGGCGAACTTTTCTCTGTCGCCGTTGTTACTTTCTTTACTCATACAATCTTCTTTTGCAGATGTCTGTAAAAATGGCACCTGCCTCCTTCTATTATAAATTATCAGGATTATCAGGCTGGCACTATGTGTCGATTTTCAAAACCTGATACGCCCTTTGTCTGTGTCAAACATCTACTTCAAGCCATTACATTATGTATTTTCCATCTCTGCTGACACATACCCTGTGATTGTAACATACATTACAGCATTTGTGTGTTTAAACTTTTACAGATTAAAGCAAATTTTATCCCATATTTGAACCAGATAAAATACAGGTATTTTTATGTTTGCTGCGCGTTTTCAATGAGTATATTTTCCTGCAAAATAAATCTATTAATTTACATATAAAGGATTACATTTTTCCATATTATATTTTATTATAATGAGTAGAATGTTCTTAATACTATTAAGACCGTTCTCCGTATTTTGAGGCAGATTTCTGTGTGGGTTTGCAGTACCTTATACCTTATACCTTAAACCACCAGCGCATAGCTGCAAGTGCGCTGCTCATATTATGGAGGAACGAATAGTAACGCATGCGCCGCGCGAAGTGCATTTATATGCGCATGCTGCATTTTTATAAGGAGGACATTTATTATGGCTACATGGCTTAAAGACGCAATTTTTTATGAGATATACCCACAGAGTTTTTATGATACCAACGGCGACGGAATCGGTGATTTCAACGGAATCACTGCAAAGCTTGACTATATCAAGTCTCTTGGATGCAACGCTATCTGGATGAATCCTTGCTTTGATTCACCATTTTCCGATGCAGGCTACGATGTAAGGGATTACAAGAAGGTTGCCGAGAGATACGGAACAATGGAGGACATAGAGAACCTCTTCGCTGAGGCTCACAAGAGGGACATGCACATTCTTCTCGACCTGGTTCCAGGCCACACCTCTGAGGAGCATGCATGGTTTACCGAGAGCAAAAAAGCTGAGCAAAATGAATACTCAGATAGATATATGTGGACTGATGGATGGCTCTGTGGCGGTGCAGGTCTCAACTACATCGCAGGAGAATCACCAAGAAACGGTGCCTACATCGTCAACTTCTTCAAGTGCCAGCCGGCTCTCAACTATGGCGTCCTGAACCCAACTGAGAGATGGCACAAGAGCATGTACGATCCTGCATGTATCGCAACCAGAGAGGCTATGAAGGACGTATGCCGTTTCTGGCTTGACAAGGGTTGCGATGGATTCCGTGTCGACATGGCAGATTCTCTTGTAAAGCATGATGATGCGAACAAGAGCGGAACAGTTGCCGTATGGCAGGACATTCTCGGCGATATACACGCTGAGTACCCTGAGTCAGCATTTGTATCTGAGTGGGGAAAGGCTGAACAGTCAATCAAGGCCGGCTTCGACATGGACTTCTATCTCGACTGGATGGGCAACGGATATAACTCTCTGGTAAGAGATTACGAAGCTCACCTGAATGCATTTGCATCTCTTCCTGAGTCTCTTGACGACAGCATGGAGAACAACAGCTTCTTCAAGGCTGACAGCAAGGGAACCTGCGACCACTTCATTGATGAATACATGGGAAGATACGAGCAGATAAAGGACAAGGGTGCTATAGCCCTCATCACAGGAAATCACGACACTACACGTATCAGCTACGGGCTCTCTGAGGATGAGTTAAAGCTTGCCTATGCATTCTTCATGACCATGCCCGGCAATCCATTCATCTACTACGGCGATGAGATTGCTATGAAATTCAGAAACATGGCAAGCAAGGAGGGCGGATTTACAAGAACCGGCTCAAGAACTCCTATGCAGTGGACAAGCGGTGACAACATGGGCTTCTCATCAGCGCCTGCCGACAAGCTCTATCTGCCGGTTGATCCTGCAGAAAATGCCGCAAATGTCGAGGCTTCCGAGGCAGACCAGAACTCACTGCTCAATACAGTGAAAGCCCTCACTTCCCTCAGACATTCACAGGCCGATCTGCTGGACAAGAGCAACCTTGAGATCATCAGCAGAAAGCCACTGGTATACAAGAGAGGAAATCTACTCCTTGCAGTGAACCCTAAGAATACAGACACCCAGTCAAGGAAGCTTGCTGAGCTGACTGGTGACGCAAAGGTTATCTATTCTATAGCAATAAACGGCACACAGCCAGGTATCGCTGACGGAGTTATCACTCTTCCGGCACAGAGCTTTGTTGTGATAAGCTGCTAATTTGGAGCAATATATAACAACTCAATAACCATATAAAAGGTCATTACATAATATGGCAATCATACACAACGGAGATTTCATTTTCCATGTGGGTTGCTCATATTATGCGATGGCCTCTTTTTATCTTCTTCCATGTGGTCATCTCCCCTAACTTGTGGTAATATTTAATGGATTATATGCTCATGTGCCACGACAGAATAAGTGCACATGACATACAGGATTATAAAGGAGAACAAGATTATGAACATGCAGGAAGCTACAAGCATCATGAAGGCTGACAGCTACAAAATGGCTGCACTTTCAGAAGATACAAGAAACAATATACTAGTACATGTAAAGGACGCACTCATCGCACATAAGGATGAGATATTTGCGGCAAATGCAAAGGACATGGCTGCTGCCGAGGAGAACGGGATCGCAGCATCAGTCAAGAAGAGACTGAAGTTCGACGAGCACAAGCTCGCTGACGTGACAAATGGAATCGATGAGCTCATAAAGCTCCCTGACCCGGTTGGACAGATCCAGCTCAAGAGAGAGCTTGACGAGGGGCTGGTCCTTCAGAGAGTCTCCTGCCCTATCGGTGTCATCGGAATCATATTCGAGGCAAGACCGGATGCGCTGGTCCAGATATCATCATTGTGCATCAAGAGCGGCAACTGCGCAGTACTCAAGGGTGGCAAGGAAACTGCCAACACCAACAAGGCTCTCTTCGATGTGATCTACAGCACAGCCGTTGCAAACGGAGCACCAGAGGGCTGCATGCTCCAGGCAAGCCAGCACAACGAGATCGATGAGCTTCTGTCATGCAACAAGTCCGTTGACCTGCTCATACCTAGAGGCTCAAATGCATTTGTGCAGTATATAATGAACAACACCAAGATCCCTGTCATGGGACACGCAGACGGAATCTGCCACACATACATAGACAGGGATGCGGATATTGAAAAGGCAATCCCTATCATCATAGACGCCAAGACACAGTACACCGCCGCCTGCAATGCAACGGAGACACTTCTCGTCCACAGAGATGTGGCAAAAGAAATGCTTCCGGTCATGGCAAAAGCACTTAAGAAACACGGTGTAAAGCTCCGCGGAACCGCCGAGGCAGCGGAGATCATCAATCAGGCTGAACGCAACATGAGCAGCCCGAACGGTATTGAGATCATGGGAGACGACGATTTCAATACCGAGTATCTTGACCTGGTGCTCTCAGTCAAGATCGTGAACGATGTGCAGGAGGCGATCTCACACATCAACCACTTTGGTTCACATCACACTGACTGTATCGTGACTGAGAATAACGAGACCGCCGCCCTCTTCATGCAGCTTGTCGATTCGGCCGGAGTATACCAGAACTGCTCCACAAGATTTGCCGATGGATTCAGATACGGATTTGGCGCAGAGGTCGGAATCAGCACAAGCAAGATCCATGCAAGAGGCCCTGTAGGACTTGAGGGACTTGTAACCTACAAATACAAGCTTTACGGACATGGACAGATAGTTGATGACTACGCAACCGGAAAGAAGCAGTTCCATTTCAAAGACCTGTAGAATAATAAACGATCATCAGCGGGGACTCTCTCATGTACATCAGTCCTCGCTGATGCATTTACTATATAAATAGGAATTACATAAAAATGAAAACAATACTGAAAATATTCAAAAACGACCTGATCGGTATCAAAAAAAGTATACTCACAATAGTTCTCGCCGTTGGACTGTGCATACTGCCTGCGCTGTATGCATGGTTCAACATATTTGCAAACTGGGATCCATATGCCAATACCGGCAATATCAATATCGCCGTCGTCAACCTGGACAAGGGCTACACAGATGCGGACGGCAACGAGATGAACATGGGCCAGTCAGTGGTCGATAAGCTGAAAAGCCAGACCAGTATCGGCTGGGTATTTCCGGAATCTGAAAAGTCCGCCATCGGCGGTGTGAAATCAGGCACCTACTATGCCGCCGTCGTCATTGATGAGGATTTCTCCTACAACATGTTCAATGCCCTGACGGACAACTTCGTAAATCCAAGCTTCACCTACTATGAAAATGAGAAGAAAAATGCCGTGGCACCTAAGATAACCGACACTGCAGTCTCAACGCTCAAGACAAGCATCAACGAGACCTACGTCAAGGCGATATCGCAAAAGCTTATCACTGCCATTGACGACTCCGACACAGATCTGTCGAAGGATCTCAATGGAACGGATTTCATCACAGCACTCAAGACCGTCGATGACAATCTCGCCGGATACCAGAAAACCATAGATTCCATAATCAAGGCAAATAACAAACTCAAGACCAGCACAAAGCTCAAGGACGCAACTGACAAGAGCAGCAAGCTTCTGTCCGATGCGGGTTCCGCCATTGATTCAAGCATGTCCGATATAGACTCAGTGGGCTCAACCTACTACACTGTCAGGAATTCTCTTCAGGATCAGATTGACAGCATCGCGCAGGATATACAGAATCTGAAAAGCTCTGCAAAGCTTATCCATATGAAGGATGATGCAGAGAACATATCTGCCGATCTTGAGAATATCAAGGCAGATGCAGACAAACTTCAGCAAAAGATCGATGCAGTCGACGAATATATCAAATCTCTTGACATAAGCAACACGAATGAGGTTTCAGATGCACTCAACAAGCTTGACAAGCTGAAAACAGAGGTTAAGAAGATTTCCTCTCTCACCGCTGACACCATCGATAGTCTGGATATATCTGCGATCACAAATGCAGAAAATGCCGTATCAGATAAGCTCGACCAGATCATCGACTCTGTCTCAGATATAGATGACACATTTACCAGCCAGGTCATTCCTGACATGGACAACATTATCCTGAACATCAAAAATGCACTGAAAAACGCTCAGGATCTGTTAAATACCCTGAATTCTACCATCAGCAGTGCAAGCTCTGTATTTGACAATTATAAGGTGACTATTGCATCAATGAACACCAGTCTCACAGACCTCTCCGATCTCATAAGTGGTATACGTGACAAGATCCAGACCGCCACAGACGAGATCAACAAGGCCGCCGACAGCGAGGTAACCGACATGATCATCGCCTTCCTCAACGGAGACTCAGAGGCGCTGGCGTCATTCCTGTCAAAGCCTGTTGCTGTCGAGGAACATTACTACTACAGCATTGCCAACTACGGCTCGTCCATGGCACCATTTTACTCAGTGCTTGCCATCTGGGTCGGAATGACAATTCTCGTCTCCCTCATGAAGGTGCATGTGAAGGATGCGGACTATCTGAAGGATGCCAGACCACACCAGTTGTTCTTTGGAAGATACCTTATTTTCTTCCTGTTGTCTCAGCTTCAGGTTCTGGTCATAGTGCTTGGAGATCTGTTCCTGCTGAAGATACAGTGTCTGCACCCATTTGCATTCTGGGCAACCGCAGCACTCACAGGGCTGACATTTTCAATATTGATATATTCACTCACCATATCATTTGGCGACATAGGCAAGGCCCTCGCTGTTGTGATCATGGTGCTGCAGATAGCGGGGAGCGGTGGAACCTACCCTATAGAGGCTCTTCCGAACTTCTTCAGACAGGTGTACATATTCTTCCCATTCCCATATGCGATAAATGCAATGCGTGAATGTATTGGCGGAATGTATCACGCAGACCTGTTCAAATATCTGCTTGAATTGTCAATTTTCATTGTGGTTGCACTGGTCATAGGACTTATAATCAGAAAACCATTTATCCATATCATGCACTTCATCGAGAAACGTATGGAAGATACGGATATGATGTAATGCAAATAAGGAGGAACACCCATGAACGAAGATACAAATTCAAATACAACCAGCACCGAGCCATCTGACATAAAGTCCCAGGTGCTTGCATTCAGAGACAATGCCCATGCAGAAAATGTAAAAAAGCTGAAGGCGGGTATTAAGTGTATATTCACTGTTCCCGCATGCTTCCTTATCCTTCTCTTTCTGACCGGCAGCTCCAAGATCATATTTCTTGTTCTGTGGATCGCCAGCCTGTTCATAATCGCAGCGTATCTGATACATGTGGAATACTCGGATTACAAGGTACAGGAGATGGTTAACTCGCTTCAGGATACGGAAGATAATATTGACGGTCTCATCGACATCAACAGCATATATACAAAAGTCGCTGCACCGAAGAAGAAACTGGACGACATAATAACAAATGTAAAAACAGACATTCAGACACAGATCACCGCCGTGCAGGACAAGGTGGCTGAGATGGCTGAGGCTGTGCAGAATGATCAGAGTGTGTCTGTGCAGTCTGATGAGCAAAACGAGACAATTCAGACAGATGAACATGGCGACTCGGTTCAGACGGATGCACAGGATGAAGCCACAGAAAACACAGAAGCTGACAAGGAGGAATTATCATGAAAAACATTTGGCGTGTATACATATCTGATCTGCGCAGGATCACCACAAATGTTGTCGCACTGTCCATAGTCATGGGTCTGTGCATAATCCCTTCCCTGTATGCGTGGTTCAACATCCTGTCAAACTGGGATCCGTATGGAGAGTCCGCCACCTCACTCATGAAGATCTCCGTCTACTCTGAGGATGAGGGAATCGAGATGAGCGGAATAAATCTGACCATCGGAGACATGGTGATCGAAAGTCTTGAAAACAACAACACTATCGACTGGACATTTGCCGATAATAAAGATGAGGCACTTGAACTCATCGCCAGCGGGGAATGTTATGCCGGAATAATCATACCAAAGGACTTCACGGCGAACATGCTCAGCATACTAAATGGCAACATCGTCAATCCAAATATCGAATACTACGAGAACAGCAAGAAGAACGCCATTGCCACCAAGATAACCGGCAAGGTCAAGACGACCGTCCAAAACGAGATAAACACAAAGATCATAAGCACGCTGACCGAGGTATTTGCAAATGCCGGAGATTTCATTTCCGGAAATAATATAGACGGTTCAGACCTCGTTGCCGGTCTTGAGAGCAAACTGGAACAGATCTCATCCACGCTGGACAATTACGTCTATATGCTGAATACATTTTCACTGCTCACAGAGTCTGCATCAGATGCCATCGATACCACTCAGCTTCTGTTTCCAAGCATAGACAGCATGGCACAGAGCGGCTCAAGCAGTCTTGGAAATCTGAGTGACAGCGCAGGCATAAGCAGCGACGTTGCAGACACCTCGATATCACTGCTGAACACAGGTCTCGACATGATCTCTGACAGGCTTACAGAGCTTGGTAAAACCGTGGACAGCCTCTCAAGAACCCACGATATCGGATCAGTGTCAATCGAAACTGACCTCAATGGTTCCCTTGGCACCAATGTTCTGGACACCATAAACCGATTGATCGAAGCCCAGTCACCTATAGTATCGGATGCCAAACTTCAGTTTGAAAATTTGAACGAAGACTTAGCAAAGCTTGTATCCGACACAAGCCTGTCGGACGAAGAATTTGCATCACTGAAAAAAGCGGTATCGTCCGACATAAAGAAGTGTACAAATGACATTGCTTCAGTGAAGGATCTCATAAATAACGAACTTTCGCCTGAACTGAAATCTTCGTTAGAGAATATCCAGTCATCTCTGGCGCAGGCACAGACCGTGCTGGCAAATGTTCCAGGAAACTTCAACGATATCAGCAAGTCCCTGACCGAGTATCAGGACATTCTGAAGGACGGAACCTCAGACATCGCGGGAACGATCAAATGTCTGAAGGATCTCAAAGAAAGCATAGACAAGATCAAGGCCGACATACAGACGATCACGTCTAACAGCAGCTACCAGGATTTCATAAATGCCATCAAGGACAATCCACAGGTGATAGTGAATTTCATCTCATCACCGGTACAGATGAACACAGTTGCTGTATACGAGATATCCAACTACGGATCAGCCATGGCACCATTCTACACGGTCCTGGCACTGTGGGTCGGTGCTCTCATACTTGTGGCACTCATACACGTTAAGGTCAAGGACAATGAAGAGCTTGAGGGCGTGAAGCCTTACCAGAAGTTCTTCGGAAGATATCTTAACTTCTTCGTCATCGGACAGGTCCAGACAATCATAACCGTTATGGGTGATCTGTTCTATGTGGGAATACAGTGCAAGCATCCGATAGCATTTGCACTTGCTGCCATGATGACGAGCTTTGTATTTACATTCCTGATCTACTCTCTCACCGTGGCATTTGGCAATATCGGTGAGGCCATCGCCGTGATCATCATGGTCATTCAGGTTGCGGGAGCAGGTGGAACCTTCCCTGTGGAAGTGCTCCCATCAGTGTACCAGTACCTGTACAAATTCATGCCGTTCTCATACTGCATGAACGCCCTCAGGGAATGTGTCGCCGGAATGTATCAGCACACCTACGGCAAATGTCTTGCCACCCTGCTGATATATGTTGCGATCTCAGCGGTCATCGGACTGCTGCTCGCCAAGCCTTGCGCAAAGCTTCTTGACAAGCTGGAGCACAGCAAGGAGAAATCCGGATTATTTATATAGTTAACGACTCAGGTAATTACTGTTTTGACTGTTGCAATTTACGCCCATCTGCACTGTGTAATTTCACTGACAGGACTGTATCCGTATGAAGCTGTGGTTATGAGGATATAATATGTGATTGACAGCGTTATTTAACTCCACATTCGGGTGATATGTCATCTCCCTAGGATTTTCTTATTTTGAGATAATTTGCTCGTCATTAGCACAAAAATATCTCTAAAATGATTATTTGCATGAAAAAAGGATAAAATTCCCTTGATCTGTCCCAAATATCACTTTTCAGGACATTCAGTGAGAATTTTATCCTTTTTGCACATGTAATCATGCTAAAAGTTATAATATTTCTTACTTGAAAAGATTGTCGTTCTCAAAATAGTCAATCTTCATAGCACGGCGCACATCTGCAAGCGTCTCTGCTGCCTTTGCTCTGGCAACCTCGCTGCCACTCTTTAAGATGTCATATACATCCTGTGGTCTCTTCTCCCACATCTGACGACGCTCTCTGATAGGTGCAAGCTCAGCCTGAAGAACATTGTTCAGGAACTTCTTGACCTTTACATCGCCGAGACCGCCTCTGCTGTAGTGCTCCTTGAGTTCATCCATACCACTGTAGTCTGGAAGGAACTCCTCGAAATACTCTGGCTTGCTGAATGCGTCAAGATAAGTAAATACCGAGTTGCCCTCAACCTGTCCCGGATCCTCAACACGGATGTGATTTGGATCTGTGTACATGGACATAACCTTCTTCTTGATATCTGCAGGATCCTCTGACAGGTAGATACAGTTTCCAAGTGACTTACTCATCTTGGCCTTACCATCTGTACCTGGAAGTCTGAGACATGCCTCATTGTCAGGAAGAACGATCTTTGGATCAACAAGTGTCTCACCGTATACCGAATTGAACTTGTGAACGATCTCCTTACACTGCTCGATCATAGGCATCTGATCCTCTCCAACGGGAACCTCTGTAGCCTTAAACGCTGTTATGTCTGCAGCCTGGCTGATAGGATAACAGAAGAATCCAACAGGGATACTTGCCTCGAAGTTTCTCATCTTGATCTCTGCCTTAACGGTAGGATTTCTCTGGACTCTTGCCACTGTTACAAGGTTCATATAGTAGAATGTGAGCTCTGTGAGCTCTGGTACCATTGACTGGATGAATATAGTAGATTTCTCAGGATCTATGCCACAGGCAAGATAATCCAAAGCAACCTGCATAATATTCTGTCTGACCTTCTCAGGATGCTCTGCGTTGTCTGTAAGCGCCTGCGCATCAGCCACCATGATGTAAATCTCATCATACTTTCCTGAATTCTGAAGATCGACTCTTCTCTTAAGTGATCCTACATAATGTCCCACATGAAGACGGCCCGTAGGACGGTCGCCTGTTAATATTACCTGTTTCATAACCTTCTCCTTTATATTGTATCTTTTATACCTGTCATTTATATATCTTTTTATAATCAGCCAGCTTATTTTTTACCCACTGCCAGCCTCACCGATTACTCGGCCAGCAGCTTACTCAGCTCATACTGGAAGGAATCGATCTGATTGTTCTGTATATCAATTGCCTCTTTTATATCATAGTCTATAAGTATATCGTTCTTGATAGCTATCATACGATTTGCCTTGTCCTTCTTGAGTACATCAACGGCATACGCACCCATGAGTGAGCCATACATCCTGTCCTTTGCCGTTGGCTGTCCGCCTCTCTGTATATAGCCAAGCACCGATACCCTCGACTCTATACCAGTCTTATCAAGAATCATCTGTGCAAGCTCTGGAGCATCTGTAACACCCTCGGCCACAACCACCAGATAGCTGTTTCTTCCATCAGCATGCTTTGCCTTTATCGTGTCTATGATGCTGTCATAGTCACCATCCCATTTTTCAGGAATTATGATGGCATCAGCTGATGTCGCCATGCCTGCCCAGAGCGCTATATAGCCTCTCTTTCGTCCCATGACCTCCACGACGCTGCATCGTCCGTGGGAAACCGATGAATCTCTTATCCTGTCAATGGCCTCCATGGCTGTATTCGCCGCTGTGTCAAATCCCAGCGTATACTCAGAACATGCAACATCTCTGTCTATTGTTCCAGGGATGCAGATGGTATTGATACCCTCATTCTGAAATGCTATGGCTCCGCGAAGTGTTCCATCCCCGCCGATGGCAACAAGCGCATCTATATCGTGATCTCTCAGATTCTTTGCCGCCTGCTCGCGGTATTCTTTCTGAAGGAATCTCTCGCTTCTGCTGGTGAAAAGTATCGTTCCACCCTGATTGTTTATGTTCCTGACGTCCGCCAGGCCAAGCGGCTGTGTCTCCCAGTCAATAAGTCCCTCGTAACCACGCATCACACCGACTATCTCTATTCCACTGTTGATGGCTGATACAACCACAGCCCTCACAGCTGAATTCATGCCCGGAGCATCTCCTCCGCTGGTCAGAACCGCTATCTTTCGTATGTCACTCATTTGTATGTCCTCTAATTATTTTTATACTGAAGCTCCTGCTTCTTGGCAGTAACCCTTGTATCCTTCTCAACTGAGTTGGTGATAAATGTATTACCACCCACAACAACATTATCCTCGATGATAGTCTCGCCTCCAAGGATGGACGCGCCTGAATAGATGGTCACGTTGTCACCGATGGTTGGATGTCTCTTGGCTCCCTTGAGCTTCTGACCTCCCTGTGTAGAGAGTCCACCAAGTGTCACGCCCTGATATATCTTCACATGCTCGCCGATAATAGTCGTCTCGCCGATAACGATTCCCGTACCATGGTCAATAAAGAAATACTTTCCTATGGTGGCGCCCGGATGAATATCTATTCCGGTCACGCTGTGGGCGTGCTCAGTCATGATCCTTGGTATCATCGGCACATCCAGCAGACAAAGCTCATGTGCCATACGGTATACAGATATGGCATACAGACCAGGGTATGAAAGTATGACCTCATCCTTGCTGCCCGCAGCAGGATCTCCGTCAAATGCCGCCTGGATATCAGTCTCAAGATAGTCTCTTATCTGAGGTATCTTATCCATGAATTCATATGTTATATCCATCGCCTTATCCTCAAGCTCAGCATCTGTGAGCTCAGGAAACTTTTTGCAATACCTGAGAACTATCATGATCTGTTTCTTCAGATGGAATATTACATCCTCTATGATAACAGACATGTTATTCTTCAGGCTGTATATCTTATACAGCTTGTCGCTGTAATAACCCGGATACAGAATCTTCATGAGTTTGTCGATCACATCGATAATGGCTGTCTTATCCGGCTCGTTGCACAGATCCGTCTTGTTGATGGCTCTATCATCTCCGAAATCATCCAATATCCTCTGCACGATTCCCTCAATTCTCTGTTTATCTGATCTATCCATTACTTATTCAGATCCTTTCTAATAATATCTCCCAATATCACCTGACCAGGCAGAATCGACTGCGATGATATCTTCATATTATAATATATGCTTACGTCATTCAAGATTCGCTCACGAATCCTGATACGAGCCGCTGGTCAGCTTTGCTGACATAAACACACAGCTATTCTAACAAATTATGCACATTCATTCAATAGTGGGATTCTGCGTACAAATTATCCGCAATCCGGTTGCAGAGATTACTGCTAAAAACAATCAACCAAAAATGATTATCTACATTATGCGCAGCATAATCATATAACTCGCAGTTCCCAGCAGGATACTCAGAAGCGTATTGTGCCTCCATTTGTATGTCCCGCCTGTCACCAGAACGCCAACGAGACTTGGTATTCCAGTTGCCACCGGAGCCGCCACCGCCCCCTTCAGACAGTACACTATGAGCACCGCCATAATGGTCGCCGGAAGCACCTTCCCAAGCTTTACCAGCATCTCAGGCATCTGTCTTTTTCCATTAAATATGACAAATGGAAGTGCCCTCAGTGCAAATGTTACAACTGCCGACACCGCAATTCCTATCAATATATATTTCGTATTCATGTTATTTCCCTGTTCTTCCTACACTGCTTAAATCGTACTGTTTCAATTTTATCTGAGACTTATTTGCGTCTCGTATTCCACACCACAAGCACCGCTGACGCTATGATCAGTGATGGCAAAAGGAAATACTGCGGTCCAACTACCAGCAGACACACTGCCGCTATCACAATTCCTGCAATCGCCGGGATATGGCTCTCCGCCTTCTCCCACTGATCGATAAATATGATGACAAACAGTGCCGTCATGCAGAAATCAATCCCCGTCATGTCAAATGGGATGATTTGTCCCAGGATCCCCCCGGCAACCGCACCGACCATCCAGTAACACCTCGACAAAAAAGTCACCCAGAATGCTGGGTGCCCGTAATACAGGAAACAACAAACTTTCAATGATTATGGCATCTTGCAGTCGAGGTTAGCAAAAAACATAATGAGCGATACTTGATTTGAATGACCGGGTATCGCTCATTTGCGTATGCGACAAACTTCACTTTTTCTTTTTTTCCGGTACAATCAAAAAGCAAATAAGATTGATTGGAGGTACTATTATGGCTCAGAACTTAACTTATACCCATTGCGGTGATTACTATATCCCTGACATCAGATTAGTAAATGTAGAAACACAGATACTCGGCAAATATGTCAGGATGCGCAGAGCGTTTTTGGAACAGAACAGACCAATGCTTTTTAACGACATGATTCTGACGGAGAGCCTGTTCCCGCATTTGTGGGAAGTACAGCAGACCTGTGCGATGCGAATAGAGTTGCTGATGACGGATTTGTTGACGAAGAATCCAGCACCGGATAAAGCAACACAGCAGCTTGAATGGGTAGCTCATATGAACAGCTTGAAAGCACAGGCAGAGGAAATCATTCTCCGTGAATCGGTTTATGGGGAGGATGTTGTATGAGATTGCTTGAAGAATTTTGGTACGGCAATATCGAACCGACCGAGCATGGTACATCGTCCAACAAAGGGTACAAGAAATTAGTGGAGCTGATCTTCCGGAACGAAGAAAAGCTCAAAGCCACCATGACGGACGAACAGGAAGAATTGTTTGAGAAGTACATCGACTGTGTGCGAGAAAATCAGGTCATTACAGTATGCCTGATTTTCCAGAACAGCTTTAAGCTGGGGGCCAGAATGATGTTAGAAGTCATGGAAGAATAAAAACAATAAACTATTTTATGCCACTCGTTGGGGGAATTCTTCGAATGCATTTTGTTATTTATGTGCTATCTACAAATATATATTTTCGCATTGAGATGCGAAAATATATTGTCCTGAAGGTGGTGATGTGATATTATATGATTATTATTGAATGATTAGGGGTAAAAAAGATGGCGATATCCTACAATAAACTATGGAAGCTGCTAATTGATAAGAAAATGAGCAAAGCTGATTTACGCAAGGAAGCTGGATTGGCTCCAAATACGTTGACTCGTTTAAACAGAGACGAAGAAGTAACTCTGAGTGTGCTTGAACGTATTTGTACTGTTTTAAAATCTGATATCGGCGATATAATGGAATTTACTCCGGATTGCGAAAATAAAAAAGACTTACTTACCGATGATGTGGGGGGAAAAATAAATGAAAAATGATATTTTAGCTCTGTTAAAGGATGGCCCTGAACAAAGATTAGTTGTTGGTCCAATTGTCGAGCGTCTTGTTAATTTGGGTTGGGATCAAAAGCAAATAGTTTTTGGGAAAAATGAATGGAAAATTCCAAAAACGCCCTCCGAAGCATCTAAGAGAGAAAAGAACACATCGTTTGATTATTTTCCTGTAGATATTGCAGTTTTTGATAGTGTTGAAACCACAGGCGATTACAGACATCTTCTGTTTATCATCGAGTGCAAGCAGCCAGATATCGATGTTGGCTTACAACAACTCGAAACATATTTGGGATTGGAGCCTCATGTAAAACTTGGTATTTGGGCGAATAGTGCAGACATTTCAGCAAAGACCTTGTTTGTTTACAAAGACAGCAAAGGATTGAGCTATCCTAAAAAGTGCACAGTCAAAGATATTCCTTCGTTTGGTTCCGCAATATCTCCAGAGAGTGTAAAGCTCACCTTTAACGATCTTGTTGTACCATCAAAAGACACTCTGTATAAAACATTTTCTGAACTGTTGGATGCCGTTGTTGCACAGGATGGTAATGTGACCCGTCGAGAAGAACAACTTGATCAACTCTGTAACCTGATCCTGTTAAAACTGGATAGTGATAAACAAGGAAAAATCGACCAAGACTCAGAAGTTTATTTTCGTCAATTTGCTACAGCTAATGGTACAGCTCGATATATAAAAGAAAAATTTGAACTGTTTATTGAGGTATATCCTGATATATTTGTTACACAATCAGATCAGGAAATTCGATTCGATGATTCAACAATTCATGATATCGTTGATCGCATCTCTCGGTTTAATTTTATTGATATTGGGGCAGATACTGTATCTATCGCATTTCAGGTGCTCAGAAGTGCTGCGCTGAAACAAGAGGAGGGGCAGTATTTTACCCCTAAGCAAGTTATTCAAGCGGCCATTAAGCTCATGGATCTATCGTTAGATGATATTATAATTGATCCTGCATGTGGAACTGGTGGATTCATTATCCAATGTCTAATTGAGCTCAAAGACAGATATCCATCAAAGGAAAAGGAAATCTCACGTTGGGCTCAGCTGCACATCTATGGAATCGATAAAGATGCAATCGGTATTAAGCTGACAAAAGCTATTATGCAGATTTTAGGTGATGGTTCTGCTCATTGTGTTAGAGGAGATAGTGTCCTCACCCATACGTGGAGAACAAAGTACCCTCATTTGCTAACAAATTCTTTTAAGGACGGACGCTTTACAAAGGTATTTACAAATCCACCTTTCGGTGCTCCGCTGAAAGTAAAATATACAGATGCTAAAAAAGCTGGCCTGAGTATCGTAGATTACATCGAAACTGGAAAAGATATTGAATTAGGGCTTGCAATGTTTAACCGTTGCTGTGATTTGCTTAAACCTGGTGGAAAAATGTGTATAGTTTTACCAGAAACATATTTCTTCTCCCCTTCGTACAAGTATGTTCGAGAATGGGTAAAGGAACGATTGAAGCCGGTTTGTGTTGCAAATGTACCTATGGATGCATTTCAAGGCTTTTGTAGAGCAAAAACAAACTTATATATTTTTGAAAAGCTCGATCCGGATAAAGAAAATCTTGATCTGGATCATGACACTGTTACTATTATGAACCCACAAACGTGCGGTATTTATAAAAACGGCAGTGACAGATATGTTGTAGACGCTAATGGTCAGAGAACCGATGAAATTGATAATGAATTGCTGAAACAAGCCTCTCGTTATCAGTCTGAGGGAGGAAAAGGATTTGTGGATGTTCCGATTCAAACAACATATCAAAGAGATGTATTGGTTCCTCGATATTATGACCAAACATTAGAACAATCCTTTGATTTGTTAAAGGTAAAGCATGGGTTTGAAAGCATAACAATTGGAGAACTGTGTGACGCCGGACTAATCAATGTTACAGGTGGCCATGGTAGTCCAAGCAATGACTTAAGAAACGGATCAATTCCATATGTAAAAGTATCAGATATACGAAATATGAGAATTAACATAAACCCAACCAATTTGATTCCGGTAGAACTTGCCAAAAAGTTCTGGAAGACCAAAACGGGAAAAAGCAATCTGCAAGCATGGGATCTCATTTCTCCAAGCCGAGCAAGTAGTAATATAGGCGAATTTGCTATTCTTGTTCCTGGTGAAGAGCAAATTGTACTTACAAAAGAAGTTTTTGTTATTCGAGTACAAGAGAACGATATGGGTTATTCTCCCTTCTATCTTCTTTGGGCACTGTCATTGAAAGAAGTACGCAAACAGTGGCAGCGTGTAACTCTTATGCAGACGAACCGTGAGGATGTTGGCGCCCGATATAAGGAAGTAAGAATTCCTAAGCCTATCTCGCCAGCGTGGGCAGAAGAGGTATCTAAGGCTTTTCGGGAGTATTTTGTTGGATTGGCAGAAGCAAAAAAGCAGTTTGTACTCGCTACAAGTTCTGATGATTACGAATATATTGCAAGTGTAAGTGCGTTTGATTCAGAAGAAACACTATAAAGGATTTCGTTCTACAATCAGCCGAGCAGCTAATTGCTGCCCAGCTGATTGCGACAATAACGGTCACAGGGGAGGTAAAAATGAGCATTTTTCAAAAATCTGATATAGGTGCACAAGCTGCTTGGAAGGGGTTCTCATCTCAAACGCTTTATATTGCATCCAGACTCATTTCCGATGAAGGCGGATACGAATATTACCCGGAAGATATTGAGGATTTGGTAGTCAAAAAGAATGGCGCTGTAGTAGAGGCTGTTCAGGTTAAAAACATTTCTGCCGACCTAACACTTTCAAGCCTTGCAGCAACAAAAACATCCAAAGGCGGCGAAGGATTTTTCAATCGCATGTGTAGCTTACATGCACAAAATCCATTCTTCCACCGCATTAAGGTTGTCTACTTTAATACTCTTGGTGTTGAACTACAGGAAATGCAATCTGGCAAAGCTGTCACCAAAAAGGCTTTAACGAAAAGGATTGTAGACAAACACGGATTGTCTGAGTCAGAGGCTGTATGGTTGATTGATTCTCTGTGTTTTGAGAAAGTCAATCTTGATGATTTGGATTTAAATATTCAAACTCAAATCAGCGACTATGTTCCGGTAATGTCTGCGCCTGCACTGGCCAAAGACCTATTGATTCAATATATTTCTGTACTTTCTAAAAGCAAAGGGTACACCACACTAAAAATGTGGCAAGATAAAATCCACGAAATTGGAACAAATATTGCTGCAATAGATGGATTTTACAAAGAATACAATAAATCCCTGGTTCGCTTAAGTGAACTGCAGCTAAATGGCGATAATGAACAGCTGAAACAAGAGTATTTGCAAGGTGTGTCTGCGCATCCTACGCATATTCGTAACAATTTAGATTTCAAGCGAAACTATTGGATAGGAGAAATCCAAGCAGTAATCAATAGTAAAGGTGTCGCAATCCTTAAGGGCATTTCTGGGCAAGGAAAATCTACCCTTTGTTACCGCTACTTAATTGATACATATCCTGAAGGCTGCGTATTTTGTGTGCGTTCCATTGCTAACGAAGGACAAGCACAGAATTTGGTTACAGCGTTAGATGGGCTTGGCAAGTATAATAAGAATTTAATCATCTATATTGATGTACAGCCAGGTGAAACACTTTGGGCGTTTTTGCTGCAAGAGTTACAATCTCGTGGTCTTTCCATTCCAGTGCTTATTTCCATTAGAGATGAAGATTATAATCTAACACCAATTAGCGGAAAGGCGATCCAATATGGGATTGTGGAATTGGCTTTATCTAAGGAGGAAGCTGCACACATTTATAATTCTTTTACAGAAACACAGCCTCATACTGAACACAGAACTTTCGAAGAAGCATGGCAGTCTTTTGGTGGACAAGGCCCATTGATTGAATTTGTATATTTGTTGACAAATAATCAGACTTTGACTCAGCGCCTCCAAGGGCAGATCGATGCGTTGCTACAAGAAGGTGTTTCGGATGAATGGTTAGAATTACTTCAGTTGGTTTGTTACGCAGGGCGATTAGGATGCGCTGTTAATCTTACTGCCGTAAAAAACGTAACTCATTGTTCTACAATGCACGCTGCCATTAGACGTCTGAAAGATGAGTACCTCATCAGAGAAGTTGATGAAAACACCATTGAAGCACTTCATCCTGTCCGTGCGAAAATTGTTTTTGACGTGTTGTGCGATCAAATTTGCACCGGAGCAAGAGAGGTTGTGTTCAAGGCTCTTTCGTGTATATCTTCACAAAATGTGAGAGTGGTTTTGTTGGATTACTTCTCTAACCAGCAATATGACATTGAAGATGTACAGTGTCTCTCTCAAATAAGATTCCTTGACTGGATAGGATATGCAAATGCTATCAGGTCAATGCTTTGGTTAGATGCGAAGCGTTATGTTGAGGAAAATATGACATTTATTAGCTCTCTGGTAAAAAAACGTGGCAAAGGTTGGCTCTGTTTTTTACCCCTTGATCTTTCTGGTATTGAGCGATCAGATGAGTTAATTGCAGATAGAATGAAAGATTTATCTATTTTCAATAATGTAGATTTCCAGAATGCCATTGATGAGGTCAAGAAATCTCTAACCTCACTCTCAATCAATTATCAAGCAACAGACTGTTTTGTGAATAATTGTGTGGTGCCATCAGTTTTGCCTAATACAGACGCTGAGCGATCATCGTTTGGATATGCGCTATTTTGGATGGCAAAGCGTAATTTTAATGTGACATTACCATTCAAGACTGATGAAATCGTTGCCAGCGTATGTGCGGGCGAACTCCAGCCGTCTGCTGATGCGATACGTGGACTCTTTGAACATCCTACATTGCTGGAAAGCTATCAGGTTGCCGTGGATGTATTAGTGGAAAAGCTCATCTATGTAATGCAAGTGCTTACTTTTTCGATTACAAATGATGAAGTGTCTTGTAAATTCATTCCGCCTCTTTCGACAGAAACAGGGGTTCCGGAGAACACGAAAAATACAAATCAGTATTGGCGAATTAAAATGCTGGATATTTTAAAGCAACTGTATCCAGAGAAAGAGTATATTGATATTGAGTTGATTGGTGTTGATCTCCTTCAGGATTTGGGAATTGAAGCTTTGGATCACAAACTTCATATCCATAAGAGCAAGCGCCCAAATGCCTGGGTATCTGAATTGAACGGATGGATAAAGATACGAATAGATTATAGCTTGCGTCCTTCTTCTTGGCAGGAATATGTAGCTGATATTGATGAAATAAGAAGTGGTGTCAACGATTTGATAGTCGAAACAATCAAACTCATTGATGATGTATACAAAAAAGGGAGATATACACAGAATCGTGGAAAAAGGATTGATAATCGGTTAAAACTGTTTAGGAAACACACATTTGCCGAAAATCGACTTCCATATTTTGCGGTTGACCCATACTGCCTCTATTCTGAGGGAAACGCTAAAAGCCCTGTCGCAGAGTATTTCCCAATGCGTCAATTGCTTTCGGTCGGAAAGTATGAGAATTTCAGAAAATCTCTGAATGATGTGTACTCCTCATTAGACAATTTCTATAATCAATTTGTAGAAATTCTGCGTGTAAGAATTAATAAGCAGGATATTAGCATTGTAAAAAATCCAAGACTTGCAATGTATAATCTGTATTCTGCAGCCAAAGCTTTTGTAGTTTTTCAGAAAGAGTATGATCTATTGTTTTCCAATTATAGTTCGCTTGACGAAGATTTTGCAAAACAAGAGCTTGAAAATATTCTTACTTTAGTTAATGTCTGGCGTTATGTACTGGATAATCAGCCCAAAGGTTGCGCCATTGCTTATGATTCAAAACAAAAATATCGCAAGGGAACGAACTATTTTTGTGATACGCTTTCAAAAGCAGTTACGGCGGTGAACGGTACCCTTCTTAAGGGTAATAAATATGCCTACATCATTGTTGATTACACTATGGAAGAGGATAATACCTTTGAAAATGAATACACCAGAATCGTGATGACGATCAGGGATGTATTTAAAAACAGTATTTTGCCCTCAAGTGATAGATGGTATTTGGAAACGCAATCCTTAGAGTTAGCGTATGTACCTGTTTTTTCTGGCGTGTTCTCACCGGTAGCGTACTCGATTCCGTTCTATAAACTTTTAGATACGGAAGAATCTCGCATAACAAAACCGATGTATCCATGTGAAACAGAGCCTGCGCTGATTGGAAAAATGAATGCAACTAAATCTCTGAATCTGTGGATTGAGTCCCTGAAAAAACTTAGTGAAATGAAGTTATACATTCAGAGGTATCAGCAAATTATTCAAGTGCCTGTTGATGACAATTGCCTTTGCAGTTTAACTGCATACACAAAGTTGCTGATTAATCAAATCAACACATTGTGGAACGACTTTATTTCAGTCGAAGATATCGTAAATGAACTGATTGAGGATGCAGATGAGCAAAATAGTGAACTACTAAATGTCGTGCAGCTTTTCTTCGATTGTTACGAAGAAATCGAAACTGTGATAATAAACAAAAATGATCCGAGCGAGCTTATACAGATAATTGAAACGGTATCTGTCATAATGTTTGTCTTGCTGCCTTTCGTGTCAGAATATAGTTCTAATTACGATTGTGCTTGAAAATCAGCCGAGTGGTATTGACTACTCGGCTGATTTTTTGTTCCAATGATTGACCATACTGCTTGTTCCTAAGTAATTTAAAAAACGATGGTGTTAGCGCCCGGCAAGAACAATGGTAAAATCGTGTAGCCAGCAACTTTTGTTGCGACTTGAAAGGGTTTTGGGATGTTGCCCCAACAAGAAAAATTGAGAAATTGACTCGCAGAGAAAATTACGAAACTCTGCCTGCTGTTCATCAGAAATGCAGTGAGTGCCATGGTGAGTATGGAGGCTCCGCTTGAAAGCAGTGTCACAAGCACAAACTGGTACGCTCCTGTGTACACCGTCAAACTGACCAGCAATGAATAATACCATTTGAATCCGGCATTCTCCATCATAATTCCGTATGCCATGCTGACGAACAAATAACTGCACATGATTGGGATTGATTTTATGAATGCTTTTCTGAATATATTTCCCACGAGTTTTCCTTTCTCTCAAGCTAGCGCGACGATCTCCAAATTCACTTATTACAATAGCTCTAAATCAGCACAGCACAAACTTGGGGCTTATTGCCACGCAGACAAAGCAGCCATAATTATCCTACTATTTCTATAGGATAACCACGATCACTCTAACATACTGCATATTATTGGGCAATACCGCCATCTCATTCAAAGGTATAAATTCTCATCTCACAGCCCCTCTATATATAAACACCGCACACACCGCCGTTATAAGCTCTGCTACCCAGAACGCATTCCACACACCAGCAGGTCCGAAACCACAAAGCCTTGAAAGTATCCATGCAGCCGGGATTATGACAACCACATATCTGAGCAGGGATATGAGCAGGGACGGAGTGCCCTTTCCCAATCCCTCAAGTGCCCCCGATGCAGTTACCGACACAGCCGACACTAAAAATCCGGCGCATATGATGCGCAGTGCTGTTCCACCTGCATTTATTGTAGATACATTTTCTGTGAACATACCTATAAGCCTTTCCGGGATAAGCAGGCACACAACTGTTCCAGCCAGCATGATTCCAACATTTAATGCAAGCGTTATGTTGAATATCTTCTTCACTCTTGCATGCTCTCCGGCACCATAGTTATATCCTATGATAGGACGCATTCCCTGAATGATTCCATTTGCCGGCATATACAGGAATGTCTGAAGCTTGTAGTACACGCCCAGGATCATGACATAAGTTGCCGAATACATGCTGAGTATGGCGTTGAGTGCGCTTGTGAGCAAAGACGGCAGTGCCATATTGAGTATGGCAGGTATACCTATGGCATAGAGCTTCTTCACCATCAGACCGCCCTCATGCAAATGCCTTATGCCAAACTTCACATTCATCGGT
>OIYT01000633.1_pt1 | contig 31967 bp, 27 predicted proteins | sample 1588201 | NCBI WGS metagenome assembly OIYT01 (sample SAMN03283260) | human gut metagenome | biome: human-associated habitat; material: feces | host: Homo sapiens | place: USA | collected 2013
GCTCGAACCTATGACCCTCTGCTTGTAAGGCAGATGCTCTCCCAGCTGAGCTAAGCTTCCATCGTTTTATCGTCGCCGTTTTTTCCGTGGCGACAAGTAATATTATACACCATCTCCGGCGATTTGTCAAGACTTTTTTCAAAAAAATTTTCGTTATCAAAAGCCGAAAAATCCACGCAATTGCGACGCTTTTTCAGTTTCAATTTATCGTTTACGAAAAGTTAACATTTTAATTTGCTGAAAAAGAGCCGCCCGCAGCCTGCGGACGGCCCTCGTTTTTGATTGGGGATGTACTGCTTACTTGCCAGTACCGGTTACGTTGAAGGTAACCTCGATGGAAGTCCAGCCGCTGTTGAAAGCGTCCTTATCCACGATCTGTGCAGAATAAGCGGAAGCATCGGTAACTGCGCCGTTTGCATCGTGTGCATCTTCCGGCAGCTCGTTTACCCACTCGTTATAGATGTTTGCACGCATCTCTACGCCGTCATCCGAAGAGGTGTAGTTCTTCTTGGTCATGGGAACTTCTTCCCCGTTCATCTTGATGCTGGTGATCTCGATTGCCATGTTCGGATACAGTGTGGTACCGTCCTTGACCATGACAGCCATGAAGGACATGCCAGACGGTGTGTAATCGCCGTTGGCATCACCGGTAACATCATACAGCAGACCAGCAGTTGCGCCGTTTACGCTAACGGTATACTCGCCGTCGCCAGTGATCGGAACAACACCTGCATCATAGGTCAGCAGGTCTTCGTCTGTGCCCCAGTACTGTACGTACCACTCGCCGTCAACCATTGCCAGATATGCATCGCCGGACTCAGCGGCAACCGGCTCTTCGAAGCTGCCGGTCTGTACCTGTTCGCCTGCAACGGAGCTTTCGTCAGCAGCGCTGGTTTCTTCCTCGCTGGACTCCTCTGCGGTAGTTTCAGCTGCGCTGGACTCTTCCTTGCTGGAATCCTCCTTATCTCCGCATGCTGTGAATGCTGTGCACATCATCGCAGAAGCCAGCAGGAAAGCCAGAAGCTTTTTTGTCTTCATCATAATTTTTTCCTCATTTCCTATTTTCATTTCGATAGAATCGAACCGTGCAAATACACAATCTTATGATACATGATTTTAAAACTGGATGCAATACACGTTTTAAACAAACCTAAACCAAATAAAATTGCTGAATTTATGCATTTTCACAGCATTCACAGATATTCCCTCTGAAATTCAACAAATTTCCCCGCTTTTTTCAATTTTTTGATCTTTCCGACGCAATCTTCCCCGGCGGGATTTGCACAAAACCGCACCCGCCGATTCCGTCCTGCTGCCGGGAGAATCAGCCCAGCTCTTCCTCCAGGGCGATCATTTTTTCCATGGTTTCGTCCATGCTCACCCGCAGCTCTTCCATCCGTGCGCACTTCTCCTGCATCAGCTGGTAGTCGCTGCAAACCGCCTCGTCCGAGATCTCCGCCGTCAGCTGATCCAGCTCCTCCTGCATCGCATCCAGACTCTGTTCCAGACTGCGCAGGTCGGCACGCAGCTTTGCCTGCTGGGAACGCTGCTTCTTGGAGCGATACGCCGGCTTCTCACCCTTGGGCTGTTTCTCCGCAGCCTGTGCAGCCGATTCCTCCGCCGCCTGTTCCTGCTTCTGCTGCGCCTCCAGCCACGCCGAAAAACCGCCGGTGTAAGTCGCAGCGCCGTCCGCCGTCAGGGAGAGGATGTGGTCTGCCACGTGATCCAGCAGATACCGGTCATGGGACACAAACAGAATCGTTCCGGGGAACTCCGCCATTGCCTCCTCGATGACCTCCTTCATAGCGATGTCCAGGTGGTTGGTGGGCTCGTCCAGAATCAGGACATTGCCGTGTTCCAGCATCATCACCGCAAAGCAAACCTTTGCACGCTCGCCGCCGCTCAGAACCCCAACGGGTTTGAACACGTTCTCCCCTGTGAGGCGCACCTGTCCCAGCAAGCTCCGCACCTCCAGATCTGTCCAGGACGGCACACGGTCGTGAATCTCCTGCATCACCGTCTTTGCCGGATGCAGGTTGGTGCTCTCCTGTTCGAAGTAAGACAGCTTCACATTGCTGGTCCAGCGAATCTTCCCCTGATGGGGCAGCATGCCCTGCAAGATACGCAGCAGCGTGGATTTTCCAATGCCGTTGTCCCCCACGATGCCCCACTTTTCCCCACGGCGCACCTCAAAGGACAGGGAGGGCAGCAGCGTCTTGCGCTCCGCACCGCTTCCCACAGAGATATCAATGTCCTGCACCTTCAGCAGTTCCACTGGCGGGTCGATTTCATAGGTAAACCGCACTTTCGCCTGTTTCTGCGCACGCAGCGGTTTGGGAATGCGCTCCATCTTCTCCAGCTGCTTCACACGGCTCTGGGCGCTCTTCGCCGTGGAGGCACGTGTCAGGTTTCGTGCCACGTAGTCCTCCAGCTTAGCGATCTCTTTCTGCTGCATCTCGTATTCTTTCCACTGGCGTGCCACAGCCGCCTCTTTGAGCTGGGTAAACGTTGTGTAATTTCCCTTGTACTGCGTCAGTGTTCCCTGCTCGATCTCGCAAATGCTGGTGCAGAGGCGGTCTAAGAAATAGCGGTCGTGGGAGACCAGCAGCAGTGCGCCCTTATAGTCTTTCAGATAGTCCTCCAGCCACATCACCGTCTTGAAGTCCAGGTGGTTGGTGGGCTCGTCCAGAATCAGCAGGTTCGGCTCTTCCAGCAGCAGCCGTGCGATGGCAAGCCGTGTTTTCTCACCGCCGCTGAAGCCGGAGATGATGCGGGAATCGTTTTCTCGTCCGAATCCCATACCGTTCAGTACCGTGCGAATCTTCACGTCGATCTGGTAGCCGTCGTTTGCCTCGAACCACGTTTGCAGCCGGTGGTATTCCTCGGAGACCGAGAGGTCGCCGGACTGCATCTGTTCCTCCAGGGCGTGCATTTTCTCCTGCGTATCCAGGAGCGGCTGGAACACGCTTCGCATTTCCTCCCAGACGGTACTCTCCCGATTCAACCCGCCCATCTGTTCCAGATAGCCGATGCTGGTCTTTCCGGAATAGGCGACATCGCCGTCCCCCTCCACCAGATGATCCGGCAGTTCGTGCTCCGTGATGATACGCAGCAGCGTGGATTTTCCGCAGCCGTTCACACCGATCAGTCCGATGCGGTCCCGATCCTCGATGGTGAGGGAGACATGGGAGAGCACCTGATTTCCATTGTAAAATTTATTGATATCTGTTAAACGCAGCAGCATAGCGTTGCGATCCTCCTATCATTCGCTCCAAAAGTGAGTCTCAAGCCGTCCGGCATCCGCCGAAAGCAGCGAGAAACGATGCCAAACATATTCTTTTATTGTATCATATTCCGGAAGAAATTACAATGTTTTTTTGTGTCGGTGCGTGAAATCCGTTTCAAATGCATCGTGCATCCTCTTTAGATGCCAAAACGGACACGGCACACCGTGTTCCTGCAAGGCGAACAGTCCTATCTTTTTTTCAAAGACCGAATTTTCCGGTGCTCTCCGTCTTGACTTTTCCCCCGCATCTGCGTATACTATTATATAGCACGATATCGCTGCAATTTTTCGAGTGGAGGAACAATTCATGAGCTGGCACGCATTCTGGGGACATTTTCGCACCATCACACGCCATCGGCACATGGTCATCCGGCACTGCCGCAAAGCCGGCATTCTCTGGCTGGGGTTGCGGCATGACCTCTCCAAATACAGCCCCACAGAATTTTTTGCCGGCGTCCGCTACTATCAGGACGGCAAGCGCAGCCCCAACGAGGCGGAACGGGAGGCGCTTGGCTATTCCCTTGCATGGATGCACCACAAGGGGCGCAACCGCCACCACTTCGAATACTGGTGGGACTACAACCCCAAGACCCGCAGAAACGAGCCGGTGGAGATGCCCATACGCTTCTTTGCCGAGATGTTCTGCGACCGTGTCGCCGCCAGCAAGATCTACATGCAGGACAAGTATACGCAGGCGTGTCCGCTCCAATATTTCCAGCGTTCCACTGCACAAAAGGTCGGCACGATCCACCCCAGCACCGCTGCCATGCTGACCGAGATGCTGGAACTTCTGGCAAACGAGGGCGAGGATGCCGCTTTTGCCGAGCTTCGCCGGCGGGTCAAAGCTGCCAGGCAATAAGAACTCGTCATCACAAGCGTATCACAAATGTCTTGTGAAGACAGGTTCTAAAAAATCGCCGAACCTTTGGAATCCATCCGGTTCGGCGATCTCTGTTTGTTTATTCTGCCGGTGTGGTTTCTGCCGCATCCGCTGCGGAACTTCCGGAATCCATAATGCCCTGCAATACGCTGTCATCTACCGTGGTGAACTCGTCCACCTTGCCGAACTCCATCTGCACATCGTTCACTGTGGTAAACAGCAGATTCTTGGACGGCTCATAAGTGAATGTAATGGCATCGCTTGTATCGCTGGAGGAATCCGAGTGGTATGTGATCTCGTTGTTCTCCATGCTCCATGTGGATGTGGTGCTCTGCTTCCCGTTGAAATACTCCGTTGCCACGCCGCCGTCCTGAAATTCGATCTGCATGACAATCGCCAGCGGCACGCCCTGCAGCGAGTCCACCAGCTGCCCGTCGCTGTTATAGCCGCCACGCATCTCCCAGCGTCCCACAATATCCGATGCATCGGCAACGATGGTTTCCGAGCTTTCCTCCGCCGGAGCGCTCTCCGCTGCGGTTGTGGATGCGGTGCTGCTCTCTGCGCTGCTGTCCTCTGTATTGCCGCATCCGGTCATGCTGCCGCACAGTACGGCTGCCATGAAAAATGCTGCAACGCCATATCTTTTCTGTTTCATATGCAATTCCTCTTTTCTGTTGTTCTCCGGTCAAAACAAAACGCGTCAATAAGAAGTTCAAGAAATTCTTACCCACGCGTTTTTTCCTATTTTCTACATTGGAGCGGGCGACGAGAATCGAACTCGCAACCTCAGCTTGGGAAGCTGATGTTTTACCACTAAACTACGCCCGCAGACGCCGTCCGCAGACGGTAAAAAACTTGGAGCTGGAAACGTGACTTGAACACGCGACCTGCGCATTACGAATGCGCTGCTCTACCAACTGAGCTATTCCAGCACCTTATTTTCCCTGGCAAGCGATACTCGCCCTTTCAATGAGAGTACTTCTTTATTATACCACATTTTCCGGCTTTGTCAAGAGGTTTTCAAAAATATTTGGAAAAAATCACAATTTCAATTGAAATCGGGGAAAAGATATGCTATAATAAAAAAGCTAAGCCCGGATTTTTTCTCCGGCAGCTTTGCAGACCCTCATTTGCCCGCACATTTTTCTGGAAAAAATCGAAAAAACAATTGAAATCGCCAAAAGAATGTGTTATAATAGGAGTAAAATCAAAACTTCATGAAAAGGAAGGAAGCAACATGAAAAAGAAAACAAAATCAATTCTCGCAATTGTCCTTGCAGTTCTCCTGCTGCTCACCATAATTGTCACCCTGTCAACCACGATTCTGTTTTCCAAGAGCGATACGCCGAAAATTTTCGGACACTACATCTACCTCATGGAAAGCGACACCATGGAGGCAAGCGCCAGCGGAACTTCCGTTGCGACCGATCTCACCGCAGTGGCAACTGACGGTGCAACGGTGGACAGCGAGAGCGCTTCCGCATCGATTCACAAGAACACAGCGGTCATCGCTTCGGTTTACAGCGAATCCGATCCCATCGCCAAGTACAACGCCGTCCTCTGTGTGCTGGCACCGGATGACCCCTCCACAGACGTGGATTCCGACCGCATCGCCGTTCGCCGCATCAACACCATTGCGCAGGACGAAAGCGGTATCCTGAAGTACTACCCCACCACCATGCAGGCTGACACCGTGGGAACCGAGCCGCCGATCACCGTGGACAACATTCTGGGCAAATGTACTTACGAGAGCAAGGAGCTGTACTCCTATGTGAAGTTCGTCAACAGTGTTCCGGGTATCCTGCTGCTGATGGTTCTGCCGGCAGTGATCCTGGTCATCATGCTCATTGTTGCAATCGTTCGTGCCAATACCAAGAGCGACGATGATTTCGCCTTTGAGGAAAATTATGACGAGGTCTTCAGCGAAGATTCCTACGATCCCGATGCCGACTACAGCGAAGAAGAGCTTGGCGCACGTTCGCCGCTGTTCCATCCGGAGGACGCTGCTTCCAGCCGTTCTTTCGAACAGCGCCGTTCCTCCATCGCCCAGAACTTTGAGCGAAAGGCAGTCAACCCCAACTCGCCGTACCAGAAGGCACGCACCATGCAGTTCAAGGCACAGCACGATGTTCCGATCTACACCAACCCGGAGGATCAGATTCCGGTAGGCGGTACTGCGCCGGATGCCGGTCGGTACGAGAACCCCGGCTTCGACGAGGATGCAACTTCCATCTTCCACACCCGCAGCGAATATGCAGCAGCAGACAGCACTGTACCGCCAGTTTCCGCACCGATTGCGCCGGATTCCTCTGCAGCCTACCACGGCAGCCACGAGGCAAGCTCTCCGGAAGAGGCCCGCAATCTGGGCGAAACCAGACCGCTCTACAGCAACCCTGCATCTGCTGCTTACACCCCGCAGCACGCTGCTCCGGCACAGCCGACCGCACCGGCTCCTGCCCCGACTTCTGCTCCGGCACCGAAGCCGGCAGCACCGCAGCGTCCGGCAAGCAAGTATGACTCTGCTTCCATCGACGAGCTGCTCGCAATGATCGAAGACGAAAAGAAAAAGCTGGACGACTAATTCCCCGTCCGCATAATCCCCGAAAAAATCCGGCAGATCAGATGTCTGCCGGATTTTCTGTTCCGATTCGCTGAAAAAAAGCGGTATGGCTTTCACATGGATGAAAGCCATACCGCTTTTATCTTATCTTTTGAAATGCAGCGAATCGCTTACTTGCAGTCTATAATCAGCTGATTCAGTGCGCTCAGGAATGCAGAAATAGAGGAGTTGATGATATCCGACCGGATGCCAACGCCCCAGCAGGTCTTGCCATTCTTCTCCAGTCCCACATAGGAAACCGCCTTGGAGTTGGAACGGACTGCCAGTGCGTGTTCTGTGTAGGTGGTCAGGGCAAAGTCCATGTTCAGGTATGCCTTTACCGCATTGGATACCGCATCCAGACGGCCGTTGCCGTCTGCCTGAATCACGTCCGTCTTGCCATCATAGGAGATGGTCACAGCTGCACCAATCACACCCTCCTCCTTCTGCACGAAGTGTACTTCCGGCAGAGAGATCGGTTCTTCGATGTTGACATAGTGCTCCTCAAAAATCTTGAGCACTTCCTCCGGCAGCAGTTCCTTGTGGGCGTGGTCGGAAACACCCTTGACCAGGTAACCAAAGGACTCCCGCATCTTCATGGGAATGTGATAGCCGTACTTGGTCTCCATCAGATAGCTTACGCCGCCCTTGCCGGACTGGCTGTTGATTCGAATGACATCCGCCTCGTACACACGGCCCACATCCTCGGGGTTGATGGGCAGGTACGGCACATTCCAGTGCTTGCAGTCGTGCTCTTCCCGCCAGTGCATGCCCTTGGCAATGGCGTCCTGATGGGAACCGCTGAACGCTGCAAAGACCAGCTGTCCGCTGTACGGCGAACGCTCATAGACGTGCATTCTGGTGACACGCTCATAAACCTCAACGATCTCCGGCATGTTGGAGAAGTCCAGCTCCGGATCCACGCCCTGAGAATACATGTTCAGTGCCAGCGTGATAATATCCACATTACCGGTGCGCTCGCCGTTGCCGAACAGGGTGCCCTCGATACGGTCGCCGCCTGCCAGCAATCCCAGCTCGCTGTCTGCCACTGCACAGCCGCGGTCGTTGTGGGGATGCAGGGAGATGACAACGTTTTCTCTGCGGTAGAGATTGTCGTTCATGTACTCGATCTGGTTGGCGTAGACATGGGGCATGGAGTGGGAAACCGTTACCGGCAGGTTGATGATCACCTTGTCGTCCGGTGTCGGCTCCCAGATCTTCAGCACGGCGTTGCAGATCTCCAGCGCAAACTCCGGCTCTGTTCCGGTGAAGCTCTCCGGCGAATACTCAAAGCGAAAATGACCCTCGGTCTTTTCCCGATACTCCTTGCAGAGTTTTGCGCCAAACTCTGCGATCTTGATGATGTCTTCCTTGCTCTTCTTGAACACCTGTTCCCGCTGTGCCACAGAGGTGGAGTTATACAGGTGAACAATGGCATGCTTTGCGCCCTTCAGGGACTCAAAGGTCTTGGCGATGATGTGTTCCCGTGCCTGCGTCAGCACCTGAATCGTCACATCGTCCGGAATCAGATCCTGTTCGATCAGCGTCCGGCAGAACTCGTATTCCGTTTCGGATGCAGCCGGAAAGCCGATCTCGATTTCCTTGAATCCGATCTTCACCAGATACTTGAAAAATTCCAGCTTCTCCTCCAGACTCATGGGCGTAATCAGTGCCTGATTGCCGTCCCGCAGGTCAACGCTGCACCAGATCGGTGCTTTTTCGATCATGGTCTTCTGTGCCCAGCGCATGGGCGGGTTCTTCACCGGAAAAAACTGCGGTGCATACTGTTCTACATGGTTCATCATAACGCATCCTTTCTTTCGTTCTCATACATTTGTTTCCAGTCCAGGCAATAAAAAAGTCCCTTCCGCACAGCGATCCTGTTCGCTATGCAAAAGAGACGAAGGAACTCTCCGTGGTACCACTCTTTTTGATGCATCTCTGCACCCGCTCACGCACATCTGACAATGTGCAGCCCCGATAACGGAGGGCAGTCCGGCAGAACCTACTGACACTTTCGTGCGTTCTGTCTGCGGCTCAGGGAGGAGCTATCATGAACGGCTTTCCACTGCCTCGCACCGGCCGGCAGCTCTCTGCGGCAAAACACGTCCTCTTTTTTCCCTTCAGCGCCTGTTTTTCAAAAAACAAATCTGTATCTTCGAAACAACACCCCACCTGCCGCATCTGCGGTTGCAGGCTGGATTGCTTATTTCTTATTATACCGCCCCGCTTTCGATTTGTCAAGTGGATTTTCAAAATTTCTTTCGATTCCTCCGGCACCGGACAAAATCCGCTTTGATTCTGTAATATTTTGAATAAAATGTTTACATAGTGTAAAAAAGCTTGTTAGGTGCTTGCTTTTGCGAAAGCGAAGTGCTATACTAAAACATAAGAACCGTTTATCCTGCGGTTTGGATTTCAGCGGACAGCATTTCGGCTGTGCCGCCTGCATTTGATAGCATCCAAGGAGGTGTGTACCATGCCAAAGACGTTTGCGTTTGCACGAGTGAGCATTCTGGAACTGACGCACCGAGTCATTTTGACCCGGAGCGGGATTTGTGCTGTACACGCCATGGTTCCAAGGAAAAATGCGGGCGGACGTTATGAAAACGCCGCACGGGTATGATGTTTGGAACCCTTCGGCAATTTGCCGGGGGTTTTTTTGAATCAGAAAGCAACCAGCCTTTCTACGGGAGAAGCGAAGGATACTTCTCTCCGGCATACAGCGCAGGCACTTCGGGTCTGTTCCAAAAATCGTATTCTTTCGTTTTCGCAAAAACTAAAAAATAAAAAGGTGAAGAGACAAATGATACTGAAAGGCGCACAAATTATTGTTGAGACCCTCATCGAACAGGGCGCAACAACGGTATTCGGCTATCCGGGCGGACAGGTCATCGATATCTACGATGCTCTCTATCTGGCACAGGACCGGATCCATCACATCATCACAGCTCACGAACAGGGCGCAGCCCACGCTGCCGACGGCTATGCACGTGCTACCGGCGAGGTAGGCGTTGTCATCGCCACCTCCGGCCCCGGCGCAACCAATCTGGTCACCGGTATCGCAACGGCTTATCTGGACTCTGTTCCGCTGGTTGCCATTACCGGCAACGTTCCGAACTCTCTCATCGGACGGGACAGCTTCCAGGAGGTTGACATCACCGGTGTGACCATGCCCATTACCAAGCACAACTTCCTGGTAAAGCGTGTGGAAGAGCTGGCAGACACCATTCGGGAGGCATTCCGCATTGCAAAGTCCGGCAGACCGGGTCCGGTTCTTGTGGATGTTCCCAAGGACGTGCAGAACGCTCTCTATGAGTACAGCGCACAGGCACCGGCAGTAAAAACTCCCGTTGCTCCGGCAAAGGAGGACGAGATCGAACAGGCTGCGGAGATGATTCTGGCAGCTGAGAAGCCTTACATCTACATCGGCGGCGGTGCAATCACTGACAATGCCGGCGCAGAGGTTCTTGCGCTTGCGGAAAAGATCGATGCCCCCATCGGCTGCACCATGATGGGCATTTCCGCAGTTCCCACCTCCAATCCCCGCTGGCTGGGCATGGAGGGTATGCATGGTCACTATGCATCCTCCATTGCCCAGAATGAAGCAGACCTGATCATCACCGCAGGCTGCCGCTTCAGCGACAGAGGTACCGGCAACACCGCAAAGTATGCCCGCAACGCAAAGATCATTCATATTGATATCGACGCTTCGGAAATCCAGAAGAACATCTCCGTAGAACTGGGAATCGCCGGTTCGATGCGGGAGATTCTGGGACGGCTGACAGAAAAGCTGCCGCAGCAGACACATCCGGAGTGGATGGCGCATGTGGCGGATCTCCAGAAGTACACCAGAGAGCTGGAGGCACAGGATCCCGCCGAGCTGACACCGTTCACCGCCATTGACGCCATTGCCGCAGTTGCGGACAAGGACACCATTGTGGCAACAGACGTTGGACAGCATCAGATGTGGGTGGCACAGCACTATCCGTTTGAAACGCCCCGCACCTTTATCTCCAGCGGCGGTCTGGGCACCATGGGCTTCGGTCTGGGCGCAGCCATCGGCGCTGCAACAGCAACCGGCAGAAAGACCGTTCTGGTCACCGGCGACGGCAGCTTCGGCATGAACCTCAACGAACTGGCAACCGCCGTTTCCAATCAGACACCGGTCGTTGTATTCATCATGAACAACGGCGTTCTGGGCATGGTTCGCCAGTGGCAGACCCTGTTCTTCGACAAGCACTACTCCAACACCACGCTGGAGCGCAAGACTGACTTCGTCAAGCTGGCTGAGGCGTTCGGCATGCCGGGATACCGTGCACTGAACATGGACGAGCTGAAAGAGGTCCTGCCCAAGGCATTCGCAGAAAACGGTCCTGTCCTCATTGATTGTGCCATTGACTGTGACGCATTCGTTCTGCCGATGCTTCCGCCGGGCGGCTGTATTGATGATATCATCGTGGATATCGATGCAATGTAAAGGGGTATGCTGCAATGGATAGAATTGAACGCTTTGTTATCTCCATCCTCGTTGCAAACCATTCGGGTGTGCTCTCCCGTGTTTCGGGCATGTTCACCAGACGAGGATTTAATATTGACACGCTGACCGTCGGAGAGACCGAATCGCCGGAGTTCTCCCGCATCACCATCTCCACCCACTGCGACCGTTCGGTCTGCGACCAGATCGTCAAGCAGCTGGAAAAGATGTATGATGTCAAGACCGTCAAGGTCATGAAACGGGATCTGACCGTCACCCGTGAGCTGCTGCTCATCAAGATCAACAATGTGGCAGACAAGCGGCAGGATATCATGTCTGTGGTCGATGTTTTCCGTGCGAAGATCACCGACTATTCTCCGGAGGCGCTGGTCATCGAAATTCGTGGCGAGTCCTCAAAAATCAACGCTTTTATTGAGCTGCTGGAGCCGTACGGCATTCTGGAAATGTGCCGCACCGGACTGGTCGCTCTTGAAAGAGGCGGCTCTTGCCTGAAAGATGCATGAGTCACCTGATATGACAGCAGCGAAACCACGCTGCTGAAATCTAAATTTATTCAAAGGAGTCTTTCACAATGGATCACGTTGCAAAGGTTTTTTATCAGGAAGACTGTGACCTGTCTCTGCTGTACGGCAAGACAATCGCTGTTATCGGCTACGGCAGCCAGGGTCACGCACACGCACTGAATGCCAAGGAATCTCTGGGCGACAAGGCCAGAGTTATCATCGGTCTGTACAAGGGCAGCAAGTCCTGGGCAAAGGCTGAGGCACAGGGCTTTGAAGTATTCACCGCAGCAGAGGCTGCAAAGCAGGCTGATATCATCATGATCCTGATCAATGATGAGAAGCAGGCAGCAATGTACAAGAAGGACATTGCACCGAACCTGGAGCCGGGCAACATGCTGATGTTCGCTCACGGTTTCGCAATCCACTTCGGTCAGATCATCCCGCCGGCAGACGTTGACGTTACCATGATCGCTCCGAAGGGCCCGGGCCACACCGTTCGTTCGGAATATCAGGCTGGCAAGGGCGTTCCGTGCCTGGTTGCTGTACAGCAGGATGCTACCGGCAAGGCACAGGATCTGGCTCTGGCTTACGGTCTGGCAATCGGCGGCGCAAGAGCCGGCGTTCTGGAGACCACATTCCGCACGGAGACTGAGACCGACCTGTTCGGTGAGCAGGCTGTTCTGTGCGGCGGTGTCTGCGCTCTGATGCAGGCTGGCTTCGAGACACTGTGCGAAGCTGGCTATGACCCGAGAAACGCTTACTTCGAGTGCATCCACGAGATGAAGCTGATCGTAGACCTGATCTACCAGAGCGGTTTCGCAGGCATGCGTTACTCCATCTCCAACACTGCGGAATACGGCGACTACATCACTGGCCCGAAGCTGATCACTGAGGAGACCAAGAAGACCATGAAGCAGATCCTGAAGAACATTCAGGACGGTTCCTTCGCAAAGGAATTCCTGCTGGATATGAGCGAAGCCGGCGGTCAGGCACACTTCCGTGCAATGCGCAAGCTGGCTGCTGAGCATCCGTCCGAGAAGGTCGGCGAAGAGATCCGCAAGCTGTACAGCTGGAACGGCGAAGACAAGCTGATCAACAACTAAGACAGTTGTATCGCTCCCCCATTTCTGAATAAGATGGGATACGCAGGTATCAAACCATAGCAAAAAACTGCTTTCCTGACCAATCATCGGGGAAGCAGTTTTTCGATACGCAACCAATCCATTGTGACATATACATGAGGTGAAAGAAATGAGCAGTAACTTTTACTGTGACGGTGTTGACAAGGCACCGCAGCGTTCCCTGTTCAATGCGCTGGGAATGACAAAAGAAGAGATGCAGCGTCCGCTGGTCGGCATCGTTTCCTCTTATAACGAGATCGTACCGGGACACATGAACATTGACAAAATCGTCGAGGCTGTCAAGCTGGGCGTTGCCATGGCTGGCGGCACACCGGTGGTATTTCCGGCAATCGCCGTTTGCGACGGCATCGCCATGGGCCACACCGGCATGAAGTATTCTCTGGTGACCCGTGACCTGATCGCAGATTCCACCGAGTGCATGGCGCTGGCGCATCACTTTGACGCACTGGTCATGATTCCGAACTGCGATAAGAACGTGCCGGGACTGCTGATGGCTGCTGCCAGAGTCAACGTCCCCACCGTATTCGTCAGCGGCGGTCCGATGCTGGCCGGCCACGTCAAGGGCAAGAAGACCAGCCTCTCCAGCATGTTTGAGGCAGTCGGCTCCTACGCTGCCGGCAAATTTACGCTGGAAGATGTGGAGGAGTTCGAAAACAAGGCATGTCCGACATGCGGTTCCTGCTCCGGCATGTACACCGCAAACTCCATGAACTGCCTGACCGAGGTACTGGGCATGGGTCTGCGCGGCAACGGCACCATTCCCGCCGTTTACTCCGAGCGCATCAAGCTGGCAAAGCAGGCAGGCATGGCTGTCATGGATATGTACCGGAAGAACATCCGTCCCCGTGATATCATGACTGCGGAGGCATTCGAGAATGCACTGACTGCTGACATGGCGCTGGGCTGCTCCACCAACAGCATGCTGCACCTGCCGGCAATCGCCAACGAATGCGGCATCAAGATCGATCTGGATATGGTCAACGAGATCAGCGCAAGAACCCCGAACATCTGCCATCTGGCACCGGCGGGCCACGCCTACATGGAAGACCTGAACGAGGCAGGCGGCATCTATGCCGTTCTGAACGAACTGACCAAGAAGAACCTGCTGCACACCGATGTCATGACCGTTACCGGCCACACCATGGCGGAGAACATCCGTGGCTGCATCAACAAGAATCCGGACATCATCCGCCCCATCGACCAGCCGTACAGCGAGACCGGCGGTATTGCCGTCCTCAAGGGCAATCTGGCACCGGATCGCTGCGTGGTAAAGCGGAGCGCCGTTGCCAAGGAAATGCTGGTACACCGTGGCCCTGCCAAGGTCTTTAACAGCGAGGAAGAGGCAATTGCAGCCATCACCGGCGGCAAGATCGTCAAGGGTGATGTGGTTGTCATCCGTTACGAAGGCCCTGCCGGCGGCCCGGGCATGCGGGAAATGCTGTCCCCGACTTCCGCCATCGCAGGTATGGGTCTGGACAAGGACGTTGCCCTCATCACAGACGGCCGTTTCTCCGGTGCGACCCGTGGCGCTGCCATCGGTCACGTTTCTCCGGAGGCAGTCAACGGCGGTACGATCGCCTATGTACAGGACGGCGATATGATCTCCATCGACATCCCGAACCACAGCATCCAGCTGGAGGTTTCGGACGAGGAACTGGCAGAGCGCAAAAAGACCACCAAGATTCTGGTCAAGGAGAACCTCACCGGCTATCTGAAGCGCTACTCCAAGATGGTTTCCTCTGCCGATCAGGGTGCGATCATCAACCGTATGGATTAAGAAAATACAGCAAATCATATAAAGGAGGAACTACCCCATGGGTATGACAATGACACAGAAGATCCTTGCTGCACACGCCGGCCTGGATTCTGTAGAGCCCGGTCAGCTGATCCTGGTCAATCTGGATCGTGTGCTGGGCAACGATATCACCTCTCCGGTTGCCATCCGGGAGTTCAACAAGCTGAACAAAGACGCTGTCTTTGACAAAGACAAAGTGACCATGGTCATGGATCACTTTGCCCCCAACAAGGACATCAAGGCTGCCACACAGTGTAAAATGTGCCGTGACTTCTGCGGCGAAAAGGAGATCACCCACTTCTATGACGTAGGACAGATGGGCATCGAGCACGCCCTGCTGCCGGAAAAAGGACTGGTCGTTTCCGGTGACGTAGTCATCGGCGCAGACTCCCACACCTGCACCTACGGCGCACTGGGCGCATTCTCTACCGGTGTCGGCTCTACCGACATGGCCTGCGGCATGGCAATCGGCAAGGCTTGGTTCAAGGTGCCGTCTGCCATCAAGTTCGTCCTCAAGGGCAAGCTGAATCCGTACATCTCCGGCAAGGACGTGATCCTGCACATCATTGGCAAGATCGGCGTAGACGGCGCACTGTACCGCTCCATGGAGTTCACCGGCGAGGGTGTGGCTTCTCTGTCCATGAGCGACCGTCTGACCATGACCAACATGGCAATTGAGGCTGGCGCAAAGAACGGTATCTTCGAGGTGGACGACCAGACACTGGCATTCGTGGCAGAGCACAGCGACCGCAAGCCGGTGGTCTACAAGGCTGACGAAGATGCGGTTTACGATGAGGTTATCGAGATCGACCTGTCCGAGATCAAGTCCACTGTAGCATTCCCGCACCTACCGGGCAACACCCGTACCATTGACGAGGTGGGCGAGGTCAAGATCGACCAGGTGGTCATCGGCTCCTGCACCAACGGCTTCTACAAGGACATCGAGGAGGCTGCCTCCATTATCCGCGGCAAGAAAGTGGCAAAGAACGTCCGTGCCATCATCATTCCGGCAACACAGGCAATCTACCTGAAGGCTATGGAAAATGGTCTGCTGAAGGACTTCATCGAGGCTGGCTGCGTGGTATCTACCCCGACCTGCGGCCCGTGTCTGGGCGGACACATGGGCATTCTGGCTGCCGGCGAGCGTGCAGTTTCCACCACAAACCGGAACTTCGTAGGCAGAATGGGTCACCCGGAATCTGAAGTATACCTGGCAAGCCCGGCGGTTGCCGCAGCAAGTGCCATTGCCGGCAAGATCGTTTCCCCGAAGGAGGTACTGTAACATGCAACTGAACGGAACTGTCATCAAATACGGCGACAACGTGGACACGGACGTCATCATTCCGGCACGTTATCTGAACACCATTGACAAGAAAGAGCTTGCCTCCCACTGCATGGAAGATCTGGATACCACGTTCACCAGCCGTGTGAAGCCGGGCGACATCATGGTCGGCGGCGAAAACTTCGGCTGCGGTTCTTCCCGTGAGCATGCTCCCATCGCCATCAAGGAGAGCGGTATTGCGCTGGTCATCGCCAAAAGCTTTGCCCGCATCTTCTACCGGAACTCTATCAACATCGGTCTGGCGATTGTGGAGTGTCCGGAGGCTGTGGACGCCATCAGCGAGGGCGACACTGTGGAAGCAGATCTGGACAACGGCATCATCCGTGACGTCACCACCGGCAAGGAATTCCACGTGGCACCGTTTCCGGAATTTATCCAGACCATTATCGCAAACGGCGGTTTGATCGAGTCGATCAAAAAGGGTGCTGTGAAGTAAGCGGTTCTCTGAAACCCTATGATATACAAAAAGCTGTTGTACCGTTTGTTTGGTACAGCAGCTTTTTTGTTGTCTGAAAACTGGAAGTTGTGTTTCTGATTATTCAGAATCCACCGTAATGTTTTAAGGTTTCTGCTGCAATTTCAGAACCGACATTCATAGCCTTTTCAATATTATTTTCGAGCATATATGAGCAGACAAATCCGGCGTGATAGCTGTCACCACAACCGGTCGTGTCAATTATGCTTTCAACTTTCACAGCTTGCACTTTGAATTCCTGTCCATTAAAGTATGTAACGCTTCCACGTTCTGCAAGTGACACGTTGAACAGGCAACGGTATTTATTCGATAATTCTTTGAACCTCGGCAGGAGTTCTTCCGAGCCGCTTATCATAAAGAAATCAACATGCGGAGCAAATCGTTCCATATCTGCAAAATCTCTATATACATCGAAATCTACCGCAAGCTTAAAGCCAAGAGTTTCCTTCAGTTCAACTACTTGCGAAAAACACGAAGCCCAGAAATGAACAAAGACTACATCGGACCTTGATAAGATTTTGATTTCATTATCATTCAGTACGATGTTATCGAGAATTTCTCCGTTCCATGAATCATCTTTATAATACCTATCGCCCGATTCTGTAAGGTAAGTCATATTATTTGCAGTCTGATACCTTTCATCAATGCGTATATGGTTTTTGTCAATATCAAGCTTTGATATTGAATCCATTATCGCTTCTGCATATTTATCTTTTCCGACAACACCAAGAAGCGTAACATCTATATCCTTAAAGTGCGAGGCATGAGCAGCAAAATTCAATGCCTCTCCTCCCGGTCTGATTATTTCAGTACCGTAAAAAACATCTGCACATATACAAGGAAGTGAAGTCAGCTTAATTTTATTCATTATACCACCTCACAAATTCCGATTTACCGCATTTCCATTATACCGCATAATTCTAACTTAGTCAATCCGCCGCAAATTTCACCGGCACAGTGCCCGCTATGCGTTCTTCTCATATGGAAAAACTGGAAGTTTCAAGTGCATATGGCAACATTAAAGCTCTTTAATTACTCCTTTATCAAAATAGTAAATATTCTCTCTTTTATAACCATATTTTGAACCTTGAACACTTATGTGCGGTTCGAAAGTAAAATAAGAAACATTGCCAAGTGATATTTGATTTCCCTTTTCTATGTAAACTCTATCATTTTTCTGCCTTACAATTGAATGTCCCAAATTTCCCATAAAATCAAGATTTATATACCCTTTTTGTTCTATAATGCTATTTATATAATAATAAAGTTCTTCAAAAGTCGTTTTAGGGGTAACAAATTTGCACATCTCTTCATGCAAAAATTTTTCCATTAACAAACCTTTCTTCCATTCCTCATTAGATACATTGTCGCTCTCAACAACTTTACCATTTTCTATAATAATAGTTCTTGCATAATCACCCCATGTATCTCCATTTTGTGGGCTTAAATCAATTGTAATAATATCGTTTTCTGCAATAACTCTTTCACTTGTAGTATATTCTTTTCCCGAAACAGATAGTGTGGTTTCATCCCCGGCAAAAACAAAAGCACCTATATCCCAGTACCAAAAAGAGTCGGCTCCCAATTCAATCATTTTCGTTTCACATAAATCTCTTATCTCAATCAATGTCGTACCTGGCTGTATATTCTCTTTTATGAACTCAATTGTCATCTTGGCTATGTTCTGTACATCTTTATATTGCATGACCTTCCTCCATCAACTTCCGATTTACCGCATTTCCATTATACCGCATAATTCCAACGCAGTCAATCCGCCGTAAATTTCACCGGCACAGTGCCCGCTATGCGTTCTTCTCATGTGGAAAAACTGAAATTTAACGTTTATTCGAAGATTAAAGTTTCCCGATGAGAAAAAACCAATTTGATATTTTTCTTTGAATTCATCAACAACATTAAAGTACCTTGTTCTTTTGTTCCCATTTGTGTTGTCATAGCCAAAGAACGATATGGTTTAAAGCCGCATTTTTCCTGAACTCGTTTAGAGCGTTCATTAAAGTTATAATAACCGCAAAGCAGAAAATCATAATCCAATTCATTGAACAAATAATCTATTACTGCATTTACAGCTTCGGGTACAAGCCCGTTTCCCCAATAGTCTTTACTCAAAACATAACCTAATTCTCTGCCGTAGTAATCCTTGAATTCTGTTAAAGCATCTTCTAACCCATACTTTTCTATGCCAACAGTACCGATTACTTTATTGTTTTCCTTCAAGCAAATTGCAAATACTTTATCATTGCTGATAAATGAATTCATAATACTCTGAGATTCGGCAATACTTTCATGGTGTTTCCAGCCTGCCATCTCACCAACGCCTTCGACGGACGCATATTCATAAAAATCTTCCAAATCGGTTTGTCTGAATGGTCTAAGAATGAGCCTTTCTGTTTCTATCACTTTTCCGTTTATTCTGAAATCAGCGTTCATATTTTCACCTACTACATTAAATTCCGATTTACCGCACTTTCCATTATACCACACAGCCCCAACCAAGTCAATCCGCAACCAAAATCACCGACACAGCCCCCTCCGCACCAGCTTTTTTGTATCAAAACGCAGAATTCTCACAAAAACCTTGTAATTTTCATCAGAATGATGTATAATGAATAGGTATCTGGAGGAAATCTCTGATTTTCTCTGCGAATCTCAACAAAAAGGAGTCTTTCCCATGAATTTTAACATTGCATTGCTTCGGGGCGACGGCATCGGTCCGGAAATCGTAGACAGCGCAGTTGCTGTGCTCCACAAGATCGGCGAGAAATACGGTCACATTTTTAACTGTACGCCGTATCTCATCGGCGGCTGTGCCATTGATGCCACCGGCATTCCCCTGCCGAAAGAGACCATCGATGGCTGTCTGGCAAGCGACAGCGTTCTGCTGGGTGCCGTTGGCGGTGCAGTTGGTCACAACAAGTGGGATCAGATGCCGCCGCACCTCCGTCCGGAAAAGGCGCTGCTGGGCATCCGTGAGGCTCTGGGACTGTTCACCAACCTCCGTCCGGCAAAGCTGTATCCGGCGCTGAAGGGCGACTGTCCCCTGCGAGAGGACATTGTGGCAAAGGGCTTCGACATCATGATGGTGCGTGAGCTGACCGGCGGCATCTACTTCGGCGAGCGTGGCAGACGAGAGGGCAAGTACGGCGAAGAGGCATACGACACCGAGTGCTACAGCAAAATGGAAGTAGAGCGTATCGCACGGGTGGCTTTCGAAACTGCCCAGAAGCGCAACAAGAACGTCATCAGCATCGACAAGGCAAACGTGCTGGAAAGCTCCCGTCTGTGGCGTGAAGTCGTTCACGAAGTGGCAAAGGACTATCCGGATGTGACTCTCACCGATATGCTGGTGGACAACGCTGCCATGCAGCTGGTCAAGAACCCCAGACAGTTTGACGTAGTTGTCACCTCCAACATGTTCGGCGACATTCTGTCCGATGAAGCTTCCCAGATCACCGGTTCTATCGGTATGCTGCCGTCCGCATCCCTGGGCGCAACCAAGCGCGGCATGTACGAGCCGATCCACGGTTCCGCACCGGATATTGCCGGACAGAACAAGGCAAACCCCATCGCCACCATTCTCTCCGCAGCCATGATGCTCCGCTATTCCTTCGACCTCATGGACGAGGCACAGGCAATCGAAGACGCTGTGGACGCATATCTGAATGCAGGCTACCGCACCGCCGATCTGGCTGGCGAGGGCGTAACACCGCTGTCCTGCACGGAGTGCACCGAAAAGATTATCGAGCTGCTGAAGTAAGCAGTGTTTTTCTGATACTAACATAAAAACAGCACCGCACAAGTTTTGTGCAGTGGCTGCCTAAAAAACCGAAAGAGATGACCCATATGACTCCCAGAGAAGAAATCGGATACGGGCTGGATGCCCTTGTCATTTTCCGCAGTTTACAGCAGGATCCGGTGCTTCGTGCACTGATGCAGTTCTGCCACACCGACAAGGAGAACACACCCGCACAAATCCGCTTTTACAGCGCCATGGTTTCCGCCCTGTATGAACGGGCAGACGACCTCACCAGCTACCTGGAACAGATCGTTTTGGAACACGAAAACGTCTACGTTCAGCGTGCCGGCGCCGGCGAGTCCATTTCGCCGAACATGGAAACCTGTCTGCACACAGAATTGAAATTGCTGAACCGCATTGCTATGCTGACGCCTGCCATGGTGCAGGCGGAGATGCAGACCAGCATTCCCCTGCCGGCATGGCAGACCCACAAGACCGATCTGGATGCCCTGTACACCCGGCGTGTGGCAGAGATCTCCAAGCACGGCTACGGCATCTATGCACGGCACCACATGTTCACCGTGGGCGCAAGCGGCGACTTGATTCCGGTACAGTATCCCGACCCCATTGCGCTGGAACAGATGGTAGGCTACGAGCGGGAGCGCAGCATTGTGGTGGAGAACACCAAGGCACTCCTCGCCGGAAAGTACGCCTCCAACGTCCTCCTCGCCGGAGATGCCGGCACGGGCAAATCCGCAACAGTCAAGGCGATTGCCAATGCATTCAAGGGCGACGGACTGCGGCTCATTGAGCTGAATAAAGACCAGCTGTGCTACATTCCGCAGATCATGGATCACCTGTGCAAAAATCCGCTGAAGTTCATTCTCTTCATTGATGACCTCACTTTCTCGGAGGATGACCCCAACTTCGGCACGCTGAAAGCCACACTGGAGGGCAGCATTGCGGCACGGATGCGCAACACCGTCATCTATGCCACCAGCAACCGCCGCCATCTGGTCAAGGAGACCTTCGACGACGGCAGCGACAAGCACTCCAACGACACCGTACAGGAACGTATCTCCCTGTCGGAGCGGTTCGGCATCACCATCACCTACAGCCGTCCGCAGAAGAACCTGTATCTGGAGATCGTCCACGCTCTGGCAGAACAGAACGGACTGAATATCTCCACGGAGGAACTGGACGCACAGGCAGAACAGTTCGCCCTCCAGAAGAGCGGCAGAAGCGCACGTGCCGCAAAGCAGCTCATCGACCAGCTGCTCACACAGCAGTCCTAAGGCAATTCCGTAAAGTACTGCCATCATTTTATTTCTTATGGAAAGGAAGTCCTATCCATGCTGACATTGGATAAAATCTATCAAGCAAGTCATGTGCTCCGGAGCGTCATCCGGAAAACCGACCTGATTCAGGCACCGAAGCTGTGTCCGGACTGTGATCTGTTTCTGAAAACAGAGAATTTGCAGGTCACCGGTTCATTCAAGGTACGTGGTGCCTATTACATGATGTCCCAGCTGACCGATGAGGAAAAGGCACGGGGTGTCATCGCATGCTCTGCCGGCAACCACGCACAGGGTGTGGCTCTGGCTGCGGCAAAGAACCACATGAAAGCCCTCATCTGCCTGCCGGACGGTGCGCCGATCTCCAAGGTCGAGGCAACCAAGAGCTACGGCGCAGAGGTCTGCATGGTCAAGGGTGTCTATGACGACGCCTACAACAAGGCTGTGGAACTCCAGAAAGAACACAACTACACCTTTGTTCATCCGTTCGACAATGAAAACGTCATCGCCGGTCAGGGCACCATCGGTCTGGAAATCCTCGACCAGATGCCGGATGTGGATGCAGTCATCGTCCCCATTGGCGGCGGCGGACTGATCTCCGGCGTGGCATTCGCCATTAAGCAGCTGAACCCGAACATCAAGGTCTACGGCGTACAGGCAAGCGGCGCACCCAGCATGTACGAGTCCATCCACAACGACAAGATCACCTGTCTGGACTCCGTTTCCACCATTGCCGACGGTATCGCTGTCAAGGAGCCGGGTCCTCACACGTTCGAGTATGTCAAGAAGTACGTGGACGACATTGTGACCGTCACCGACGACGAGATCTCCGCAGCCATTCTGGCACTGATCGAAAAGCAGAAGCTCATCGCCGAGGGCGCCGGCGCAGCATCGGTAGCTGCGGCAATGTTCCACAAGGTACCGGTAGAGGGCAAAAAGGTCGTTTGTCTGGTTTCCGGCGGCAACATCGACGTGACCATTCTGTCCCGTGTCATCAAGCGCGGTCTACTGATGTCCGGCAGAAGCTGCATGCTCAACATCGAGCTGCTGGACAAGCCGGGTCAGCTGAAGGATGTCTCCCGCATCATCGCCGATCTGGGCGGCAATGTCATCTCCATCCACCACGAGCGTGCCAGCGAGGGCAGCGACATCAACGGCTGCTTCCTGCGCATCACCATGGAGACGAGAGATTATGCACACATTCAGGAAATCCGCAGCGCCCTGATGGAAGCTGGATTCCATCTGGTGGACTGAGTTCCCTGTTATAGAAAAGAGGTTTTTATCATGGATACCATTTACACCAAAAATGCGCCGGACGCCATCGGCCCGTACTCGCAGGCAGTGAAGATCGGCGAGATGCTCTACACCTCCGGTCAGATCGCCATCAATCCGGCAACCGGCAAGGTAGAGGCTGACGACATTGTGGGACAGTCCAAGCAGGTCATGGCAAACCTGAAAGCCGTTCTGGAAGCAGCCGGCACCGGTTTTGACAAGGTTGTCAAGACCACCTGCTTCCTCAAGGATGTGGCACGGGATTTCGGCGCATTCAACGAAGTGTATGCCGAGGCAATGGGCGACGCAAAGCCGGCAAGAAGCTGTGTCGGCGTGGCAGACCTGCCCAAGGGCGTGCTGGTAGAGGTTGAGGTCATCGCTGCACTGTAAGCGCTGGCTTCCGAAATCGCAACACCAATCAAAAGCGGAGAACGTTTTCCACACGTTCTCCGCTTTTTGCACACCTATACACGTTTCTTTCGGGGATACGGCGTTTTCTCATCGGTTCGTCCCATGAGATAGTCCACACTGACACCATAGAAATCCGCAAGGCATTCCCATATTGCAGTGGGAATGTCATTCTCTCCGGTTTCATACTTGGAATATCCGGTCTGTGACATTTTCAGATACTGTGCCACTTGTTTTTGCGTCAGATCTGCATCTTCTCTTAAATCTCGAATTCGAATTTTCATATTTCCTTGTCCCCTTGGATTTGTCACACGCTTTTCCGAGGATAAGGCGCTTTCTCATCGGTTCGCCCCATGAGATAGTCCACACTGACACCATAGAAATCCGCAAGAGTGCCAAGTGCCTCCAGCGGAATTTCCCGTGTCCCAAGCTCATATCTGGAATATGTCACCTGTGAACAGTGCAAATAATCTGCAATGTCCTTTTGGCGCAAGTCCGCATCTTCCCGTAAATTCCGAAGTCGTTGTAATAGCAAATCCGTTTCCCCCATTTTTTTACTTATTATAGAGCAAACCGAAATGGTATATTGACTTATAAACCAAATTGGTATATAATAAGCAAAAAGGAGGGTTCCGCATGCCAGACTACAAAAAACCCTATTTCCAATTGTTCTGCATCCTCTGCGATACCATCGAGGAGCTGGAGCAGCTTTTGGCGGATGACACCATTCCGGCACCATCCGCCCTGCTTCTGAAAAAGCGTATTCTTTTGCTGAAAGAAGCACAGCAGGAAACCGAGGAACTGCTGATACAGGATTGACAAAATCCGCTATCTTTCTGCGCCGGCTGTTTTTTCGAGAAAAAGCTTGTATTCTCCCGTGATTTGTAGTATAATGAGAGTGTATCGGCATGCAATCGCTGCCGGCAATTCACGTTTGAAAGGGAGTTTTCACAATGTACCAGAATATGATGGACACCATTGGTTTTGTTTCGCAGTTTGATCCGGAAGTGGGCGCTGCTATGAATCAGGAGCTGGGCCGCCAGCGCCGCAACCTGGAGCTGATCGCCAGCGAGAACCTGGTTTCTCCGGCTGTCATGGCTGCCATGGGCTCTGCCCTCACCAACAAGTACGCTGAGGGTCTGCCCCACAAGCGCTACTACGGCGGATGCGAATACGTTGACGTAGTAGAGGAAATCGCCATTGCACGTGCCTGCAAGCTGTTCGGCGCAAAGTATGCCAACGTACAGCCCCACTCCGGCGCACAGGCAAACACCGCCGTATACTTCGCACTGCTCCAGCCGGGCGATACCGTAATGGGCATGAGCCTGGCGCACGGCGGTCACCTGACCCACGGCTCTCCGGTCAACATCTCCGGCAAGTACTTCAACTTCGTTCCCTACGAGCTGGGCGATGATGAGTACATCGACTACGACCGTGCCGAGGCTCTGGCAAAGGAAGTCAAGCCGAAGCTGATCGTTGCCGGTGCCAGCGCATATCCCCGCATCATCGACTTCAAGCGCCTGTCTGAGATCGCAAAGTCTGTCGGCGCATACCTCATGGTAGACATGGCGCACATCGCCGGTCTAGTTGCCGCAGGCGTTCACCCGTCGCCGGTACCCTATGCCGACATCACCACTACCACCACCCATAAGACACTCCGTGGCCCGAGAGGCGGTCTGATCCTGACCAACGACGAGGAGCTGGCAAAGAAGATCAACAAGGCGGTATTCCCCGGCACGCAGGGCGGCCCGCTGATGCACGTCATCGCAGCAAAGGCTGTCTGCTTCGGCGAGGCACTGAAGCCGGAGTTCCAGACCTACGGCAAGACCGTTGTTGCCAACGCCTCCGCACTGGCTGACGGACTGATGCAGCGTGGATTCCGTCTGGTTTCCGGCGGTACGGACAACCACCTGATGCTGGTTGACCTGCGCCCCTTCGGCGACCTCACCGGTAAGGAATTCGAGCGCCGTCTGGACGAGGTGTTCATCACCGTCAACAAGAACGCCATCCCCAACGACCCGCAGAAGCCGTTCGTCACCAGCGGTATCCGTGTCGGCACACCGGCAGTCACCACCCGTGGTTTGCAGCCGGCAGATATGGACACCATCGCACAGGCAATGTATCTGGCTGCCTCCGACTTTGAAAACAAGGCAGAAGAGATTCGTGAAAGCGTTTGCGATCTGTGTGAGAAGTACCCGCTGTACGAATAATCCATGCATACACCCTTAGCAGACCGGATTCGCCCGCAGACACTGGATGACGTGGTGGGACAGCGCCAGCTGCTCGCTCCGGGAAAGCCCCTGCGGCGAATCATTGAGAGCGGGAAAATCCCCAACATGATCTTCTACGGTCCCTCCGGCGTGGGAAAGACCACCGTGGCACGCATCATCGCTGACAGCACTTCCATGACGCTCCACAAGCTGAACGGCACCTCTGCGTCTACCGCAGACATTCGGGATGTGGTGGCAGAGGTGGGGACGTTCTCCGGCATGAACGGCATCCTGCTCTATCTGGACGAGATCCAGTATTTCAACAAGAAACAGCAGCAGCTGCTCCTGGAGTACATGGAAAACGGACAGATCACCCTCATCGCCTCCACCACGGAGAACCCCTATTTCGCCGTCTACAATGCCCTCATCAGCCGTTCCACGGTGTTTGAGTTCAAGCCTGTCCCGCCGGAGGAGCTGAAGCGTGCGGTAGCACGTGGCTTCCACCTGATGGAGGAGCAGCTTGGCACACCGCTGCATCTGGCAGAGGACGTTTGCGGCTGGATTGCACGGGGCTGCGGCGGAGATGTGCGCAAGGCACTGAACACTGTGGAGCTGATCGTGCTCTCCGGCGAACAGACGGAGGACGGCATTGTCATCTCCAGCGAGCTGACGCAGGAGCTCACCCAGCGCAGCAATATGCGCTATGACCGGGACAACGACCAGCACTATGACCTGCTGTCCGCTTTGCAAAAATCCATCCGTGGCTCCGACGAAAACGCAGCCCTGCACTACACGGCAAGACTGCTGGCAGCAAATGATCTGCTCTCGGTCTGCCGGCGGCTGCTGGTCATTGCAGCAGAGGATGTGGGGCTTGCCTATCCGCAGGCGATCGCCATCACCAAAGCGTGTGTGGACAGCGCCCTGCAGCTGGGACTGCCGGAGGCACGCATCCCCATTGCAGAAGCCGTCATTCTTCTCGCCACCTCGCCAAAGTCCAACAGCGCCTACGAAGCAATCAACAAGGCAATGGCGGATGTGGAGGAATACGGTGCGCCGGATTTTCCACGGCACCTGCAAAACAAGCACTTCGACGGCGCAGACGCAGACGTTCGGGGACAGCACTACCGCTATCCCCACGACTACCCCAACCACTACGTCAAGCAGCAGTATCTGCCGGACATCCTGCGGGACAAGGTGTACTACACCTTCGGGGACAACCGGCAGGAACAGGCTGCCGCCGCCTATCGAAACAAGATTCTCAAAGAGGATCAAACGTAAAATCGAATTTTTTTGGAAGCCGGAGTTTCAGCCGGCTTCTGTTCCATCTGGGGAACAGAAGCCGAAAGATATTCCAGCGCCACGTCATACAGTCCGGACGGCGGTGTTTCCCGCCGCACCAGATCGTTGGCGAAGGCAATGGTTCGTTCCAGACTCTCGGAGAAGTCCGGCAGCGTCCGGATCTCTCCGGTGCGCATGTCCTCCAGAATCACCCCGTACGCCGGTCTGGTCTTGCCATGGCCGGCAACAGCACCGGCAGTGACACGGTAGATGACCCGATTGCTGCTGTACACCTCCATGTATACGGCAGTGTGCATCGGTTTGGCACGGGAAATGGTCTGCGGTCGTTTCATAATACTCCCTCCTTTCGCAGCGGAATGCTGTTTTCAGCATAGCACATTCCGCAGAAAAAAGAAAGCATAAAAAACCGGTCTTTTTGTCCGAATTTCAAAGATTTTCTCGAACCGGAACGCATCCGCCACAAAGCCGACACATTCCGGAAAGATTCGGCAGGACTCCCGCAATTTTGCCGGAAGTGATGCAATTTCACACATAAATCTTTGTTGGATTTGCGACTAGACGAATGCACCGGAGATTGCTATAATAGAGAAACGTAAATTTCAAAGTCGAACGTACGCCGCTGATGGGTTGCCAACAATACCACGCCGGATACGCTTTCCCGAAAGGAGTTTCTCTTTATGACAAAAGATATGACTGCCGGAAAGCCGCTGGGTTTGATCCTGCGCTTTTGCGGTCCTATGGTACTTGGAAACATTCTCCAGCAGCTGTACAGCATGGTGGACACAGTGATCGTCGGACGCTATCTCGGTGCCAATGCGCTGGCAGGTGTCGGCGCAACCGGCGCCATCAGCTTTCTGGTCGTCGGATTTGCCACAGGCATCTGCACCGGTCTTTCCATTCCGGTGGCGCAGGCGTTCGGTGCCGGCGATTACCGCAGCATGCGCAAGTACATCGCCAACTCCTACTATCTCGGCGCACTGATCGCAGTGGTGCTCACCGCCATTACCATGATTGCCACGGGAACCATCCTGCAATGGATGCGCACCCCGTCGGACATCTACACCTACGCCTATGATTACATCATCGTCATCTTCGGCGGCATCCTGACCTCTGTCATCTATAACCTGCTGGCGGCAATGCTCCGTGCGGTGGGCGACAGCAAGTCCCCCATCCTGTTTCTAGCAATTGCCTCGATCCTCAATATCATTCTGGACTTCGTCTTTTTGCTGGGACTGAAAACCGGTGTTGCCGGCGCAGGCTATGCCACCGTCATTTCGCAGGGCATCTCCGGACTGCTCTGTCTGTTCTACCTCTACCGGAAGTTTGAGGTCATGCGCTTTCAGCATGGCGAGATGCGTCTGGAGCTGAACCGCTGCGGACGGCTTCTCTCCATCGGTCTGCCCATGGCATTGCAATTTTCCATTACCGCCATTGGCTCGATCATTCTCCAGACCTCTGTGAACACACTCGGTTCTGTTGCCGTTACCAGTGTCACCGCAGCACAAAAAATCTGCGCCATTGTCATGGGACCGCTGGAATCCCTGGGGATTACCATGGCAACCTACTGCGGGCAGAACCTTGGGGCACGCAAATTCTACCGCATTCGTGACGGCATCCGTGTCAGCCTGATCGTGTCCATGTGCTACTGCATCTTCTCCATCCTGTTTCTATGCTTTCTGGGGAGATACACGGCATACCTGTTTCTGGATGCCTCGCAGACGGAGATCATCCGTCTGGCAGTACAGTACATGCGCATCAACGCCGTATTCTATCCGGTACTGGGCATTCTGTTCATCCTGCGGAACTCTCTGCAGGGCATGGGCTACAGCCTGATGCCCATGATGGCAGGCGTAAGCGAACTGGCGGCCCGGTCGCTGGTGTGCTTCCTGCTGGTACCGGTGTACGGATACGATGCGGCAATTCTGGCAAGCCCTGTCGCATGGATCTTTGCAGATATCCTGCTCATTACGGTATATCTGCTGGACATGCGCAAATTAAAGCAGCAGCTGATCGTGGTCAATCCAGCCTGACCGGCATCAGCAAACACCCCTTTCCAGAAAGGATTTCTTATGAAAAAAATTGGCTCTCTCATCACAGCATGCTGCCTGAGTCTTGGCATGTGCAGCATGCTGGCACCGCAGTCGTTCTCTGCTTCGGCAGCTTCTGACAGTGCGAACCCGAACGCCTACACCCTGCGCATCGTTCCGGAGCGGACGACCGTTTCCAGCGAGGAGCTGGCAGCAGGCGATGTGATTATTCCGGCTTCCATCTATATCACCGGCAGCACGGAAAATCAGGTTTCCTCGGTCAAAATCAAGTATAACAGCGACGACAGCCACATTTACTTCCAGAACATGAAAACGGCGTCCACCCGATACACGGATGACCGCAGCTATACCTGCAGTGCCGGCACATTTCAGACCAAGTTTGAGCCGTACTGCTTCGGTATCCTCGCCTCCAACGGCAAGACGCTGCGCTATAACAGCAACTGTTCCATGATTGCCACGACAGAATACGCACTCGACCCCATCTTCGGCGCATCCCTGCGCAGCAACGGCGAGGGCGGCGTGAAGTTCTCCGTCCAGTACTATCGGGGCGTGGACACAGACGGCGATGGCGTTCTGGAGCGTGACACCGCCACCGGTCTGATTACCCATGAATATAGCTGTCCGGTCACAGTGGATGAAAACGGCAACGGCACATTCTCCTACACCTACATCCGGCAGGACAACTATCAGGAGGACACCGCAACCAAGAAGCTCCCCCGCTATGACGCATCCCTTCCGGTAGACGCTCTGGTTCCGGACACCTGCGACAGTGTGTCCTGGCTCACCGGCACCAGCACCCTGTCCACCGGTGCCGCTTTCCTCGGCGCAAAATCCGATGAGTTTCCCTTTATGCAGGTGGACATCGTCATCCAGAAGGACACCCCCGACGGGCTCTATCATGTCAACTTCGGACAGGAAGTGTCGGCACAGCTCGGTCCGGACTGCTCCATGGACAGCAGCGATCATAAGAAATACGATCTGAGCTATGAGAACGCTACCATCAGCGTGGGCGACATCTCCGACGTCACCGTCACCTCGGTGGAAAAGGATGACACCGCCCTCTACACTGCTGAGGACACCAGCGCAATCAAGGCCTCCGATTTCGCCGCCTCCATTCAGGGTACGGTCACTTATGCAGACGGCACTGTGGCAGAAAACGTAGATATCACCAATCTGGTGGACTGCAAGGGTGCGACACCGGAAAACCTGTACACCCAACTGGCGGGCAGCAAGGGCTATGTCAAGTCTAACGTCCAGCTGTACTATCAGGACACCCCCCTGCAGTGGAACAGCGAGCCTCTGACGCAGCACGTTCTGGTGGGCAAGAAGGGCGATGTGGACTTCGACGGCAGCGTGACACTGGATGACTCGTTCGCCGTGCTGTCCTATTACTCCAAGCTGGCAGCGGGCGCTGATGTCAAGCTGTACAGCGGTACAGAAACCGATCCCGCCATGGAACAGCTCGCCTTCTATCTGGCGGACACAGACACCTGCTCCAAGGTCGGCAAGACGGACACTGCCGTCATCGACATCGACGACGCTTTCAACATCCTGCAATACTACTCGGCATTCGCAGCAGGCTCCTCTGTCTCCTGGGATAAGTTCGCCAAGTAAATGCCTGCTCCGCAACGCAATTGCATCCGCATAACAAAGGCACAGCCCCACACGGGACTGTGCCTTTTTTGCAGCCGGTTCTTCCCTGACTCGTCCGGATTATCCGGAAAAAGTAAAACGCACACCTGAGGGAGCAGGTGTGCGTTTTAGTAAGGGGATTTTTATGAAAAAAATTTTTAAGAAAGAATAATTATATTATACTCACGCATCCCCCATTTGTCAAGCACTTTTTCGAAGATTTACAAAAAATACATATTTACAATGCAACGTTTTGAAACTTGAACAATTGTACAGGCGATTTTCGACGTGATTTTTGCTATTTTGACGAATCTTTGCTGCCCGCTGCGGGAACATGGACATCCATCTGCGGATACGGGATGGAAATCCCGGCAGCGTCAAACGCCTTTTTCACGTCCTCCAGCAGGCGATAATGCAGCGCCCAGTAGTTTTCGCTCTTCACCCAGACCTGAAGCCGCAGCGTCACGGCGCTGTCGTCATGGGCGCTCACAAAGACCTCCGGTACCGGATCCTGTAATGCCTCCGGTGCTTTCTCGCAGACCTGAAGCATCACCTGACGGGCGTGGTCGATGTCGTCCTCATAGCTGATGCCGAACAGCAAGTCCACACGTCGGCGTTCCTTGTCGGTGTAGTTGATGATCTTGTTGCCGGCAACAACACCGTTTGGTACATAGACCGCCGTATTGTCCGGCGTGATAATTCGGGTGTACAGAATGTTGATGGCTTCCACCTTACCGATAGTGCCGTTGATCTCCACGGTATCGCCTGCCTTGAGAGGCTTAGAGAACAGAACGATAAATCCGCCCGCCAGATTGGAAAGGCTGTCTTTCAGTGCCAGCGCAACCGCCACACCGGCGGAGGCAATTACGGCGACAATGGAATCCATGGGAACATCCAGCAGAGAGAGCACGATCACGAACAGGATCACATACAAAACGATCTTGATGACCGAGCGCAGAAAGCTGGACATGATGCGGTCCATGTTGGCACGCTCAAAGGCGTGGCGGACAATGCGCATGATCTGTTTGACCAGAAAAAGTCCGATCAGCAGAAAGATCAGGGCAAAGATCAGGGACGGCAGTCCGTTGAGGAAGGGCGTGAAGATTCTGGACAGGATGCTGGTTGCCTGCTCCACCTCTCCACTGACGGTGTCCGCCACTGCCTGTACCGGCGTGGTCTCCTGCGTTGCCGTGGCAACGGGGGTGGCGGACTGGGCGAGGAATGGGATATGCATCAATACGATCAACTCCTTGTTTGATTCGGGAGCCTGCTGCTCCCGGTGTTGCGTGACTTATTATAGCGTATTTTGAAAAAAAGGTCAAGTTTTTGGAAAAGACAGACGGTTTGCACGAAACCCTGTTCCACAAATCCGGCATGCGCATAAATATGGGAGCACCGGAAATCCTATGAAAAGCCGAGAGAAAAATCCCGATATAAAGATGTGTATTCTTTTTTTCCAAAGCTGATTTAGTATGAAACGCAATAAATAAGGCTCCCCTGAAAGGGGAACTGGCAGTGCGTAGCACTGA
>OIYT01000639.1_pt1 | contig 31649 bp, 24 predicted proteins | sample 1588201 | NCBI WGS metagenome assembly OIYT01 (sample SAMN03283260) | human gut metagenome | biome: human-associated habitat; material: feces | host: Homo sapiens | place: USA | collected 2013
CGGCTGCGGGAGATCTACCGCCGGGAGCGCATCCTGCCGCCCCTTCCGGAGCCGCTGCCCCAGCGGCACGCCAAAGCCTGAATGGGAAAAGGGTGTACAGCTGAAGAGCTGTACACCCTTTTTGTCATCAAACCGCCGCCTTATCCGCGGCTTTCGCCGTCTTCTTTTTCCGCAGGCGCTTCCCAACCAGCAGGACCGCCAGCAGGACCAGCGCCGCCGCTGCCGCCAGCAGCGCCAGCAGGGGGCCGCCCTGGTTGGAGCGGACGCAGAAGGTCCCGGCGGTGCCGGTCATGGTCAGCAGCAGATAGTGGCCGTTGGCGGTGGCCTCCACGGTCTGCCACTGGCCGTTCACCAGCTGCCAGACGGTGGCGCTGCCGCCGCCCCGGTTCAGAAGCCGCAGGGGCACGGCGTCGTCCTCCCCCAGGTCCGTGCCGGAGAGGGTGACGTCCCAGACGTCCGTCTCCCGGTCTTGGTTCTCCGCGGCGGGAGGCGTGTGGACGCTGTCCGCCACCTCCAGGACCGCGTCCCCGGTGAACTGGCCCTCCGCCAGGGCGAGGGCCAGCTTGCCCTCCTGCCGGGAGCTGGCCACCAGCGTGACCCAGGGGGTGTAGACGGCCTCCAGCGTGATGTCGGAGTGCAGGCCGGAGGTGTCGAACGCCGGCCACGCGCCGTAGCAGCCCGTCTGCTCCGGCACCTCCGGCAGCTCCACCAGGCTCAGGTCGTCGCCGTAGTAGAAGGGAATCCGGGCCACGGTCTCGCCGTCGGCGGTGAGGGTCAGGGTGAAGGAAACGAACTCCGTTGGGACGCCGGGCAGCTCCCGCAGGGCCTCGAACGCCACCGGCTCGGCGATCCCGGCGTAGCTGATGCCGTCGATGCCCGCGGTGCCGGTGTCCACGAAGCGGTTGTTCCGCAGGACGCCGTCCTCCAGATCGGCACTGCCCGCGATGGCGCCGACGCACTCCGTGCCCTCGGCGATGTTGACGATGGCATAGCAGCCCGTCAGCCGGTCGGCCCAGCCCGCGATGCCGCCGACGTAGTCGGCGCCGGAGAGGACGCACTTGGCATAGCTGTCCCGGACCGTGGCGTCGGCCCAGCCCGCCACGCCGCCCACGTAGCTGCCGCTGGTGCTGGTGATGTCGCCGTAGTTCTGGCAGTTCAGGGTGGTGCCCAGGCCCATGTGGCCCACCAGACCGCCGGCGCAGTCCTTCTTGGCGGTGACGGCGCCCCGGTTGACGCTGTCCTCCAGAACGGCCTTGGTCTCGTAGGTGCTGCCCAGGGAGAAGCGCTGGATGTCGTCCTCGGGGTCCAGGTCGTACTCGATGGACATGGAGCCCACGACGCCGCCCACGTTGCGGTCGCCGTCCACCGCGCCGGTGTTGCGGCAGCCGGTGATCTTGCCCTGGCGGGTGGCGGCGATGTCCTGGTCGGAGGTGTCCTCGATGATGCTCTCCGAGTCGGCGTCCGTGCCGTCCCGCACCTCCGCCAGCGCGTCCGCCACCACGTCAAACACGGTGTTCAGCTGGCGACTGACGGCCCGCAGGTCGGCGGACAGGGCGTCCCCGGCGCCGCTGACGGCGCTTTGCAGGCCGCTCATCTCACCGGCCAGGTCCGACAGGGAGCTGAACAGGCCGTCGCTGGCGTCCCGGATCTCCTGGCCCAGAGGGGTGAATTCGATGGGGCCGTCCGCCGCCAGATCGGCCGCCACGCTGTGGAGAGTGTCAAAGGCGCTCTCCAGCTTGCGGCTCAGGCCGGCGGCCAGGGAGGCGGTGTCGCCCAGCTTTTTCAGGGCGTCCCCCAGCCTGCTGGAGAGGCCGCCCGCGTCCTTCAGCGCCGCCTGCAGGTCCGCCATGGCGTCCATCAGGTGTCCGGCGGCGGTCTTCGCGTTTTCCAGGGCGGTCCGAAGGGGCGGCAGCGCCTCCTGGAGCTTTGTCCAGTCCAGCTCAGTGTTGCCGGAGAGGGCGGCCAGGGCTCTGCCCGCGTCCGCCAGCGCGCCGCCCATGCCGGACAGGGAGGCTGACAGGGCGCTGACTGCCGCCTGGATGTCGCCGTCGCCGGGGACGCTCCCGTTCAGGGCCTCCCGCAGGGCGTCCAGCGCGGCCCCCGCCTGCTCCAGAGAGCCGCCCAGGGCCTCCGCCGCGGCGGACAGGTCCGCCAGGGCGCCGTTTACCGCTGTCTCGTCCTTGACGACGACGGCCTGCCGCAGGGCGTCCAGCGCGTCGTCCAGAGCCTGGACGGCCGCCTGCATGGAATTGCCCGCCAGCCGCAGGTCCGCCAGGGCGCCGCTGGCGTCCGCCATGGCGCCGCCCGCGTCCGCCGCGCCGCCCAGGGCGTCCAGCGCGTCCTCCAGACGGTCGGACAGCGTCTCCATCCGTCCCGCCGCGGCGGACAGATCGTCCAGAGCTGGCTCCAGACCGTCCAGGGCGTCGGTGACGGAGGCGCTGAGGGTGTTCAGGGAGTCGATGTTGCCGTCGATGAAATCCGAGGTGCCGTTCAGCAGGACCTGGGAGTGGTCCCGGGCGGCGTCGGTGCAGCCGCCGATGGCGGTCAGGCGGGCGGAGATGTCGTCTCCGCTGGCCGCCGCGTCGTCCAGGGCGCGGTTCAGCAGGCTGTCCAGGGTGTCCAGCTCCCGCCGCAGCCGCGCCAGGGTGTCGCCGGAGGCGTCCAGGGCCACGTAGGGCTCCGCCTGGCCCACGATACCGCCCACGTCCTTGCGGCCGTAGACGGTGCCGGCGTTGGAGCACCCGGCCAGATACCCGGTCTGCCGCCCGGCCACGCCGCCAACGTTGTAGCCCACATGGGGGTAGCCCACGGTGCCGGTGTTGGAGCAGCTCTGCACCACGCCGCTGGAGTAGCCCACCACGCCGCCGGTGTCGGTGTGGCTGTCCAGGAAGGTGTCCAGGCTGCTGTCGTCGGAGTTGGCGGTCAGGACCTCCAGCGGGCTGCCGGACGCCAGGTCCTCCAGGCTGGAGGAGGTATCCGGGTCGTTGGTGTTGACGCTGGCGGAGCTCTCGCATTTCAGCAGGATGCCCAGATTCCGTCCGGCCACGCCGCCGGTGGCGCTCTCGCCCGTGACGGTGCCGGAGACGGAGCAGGCGGCGACCTCGCCGGCCTCCTCGTTCCTTCCGACGATGCCGCCCACGGCGGCGTCGCCCTTCACGGTGCCCTGGAAGGCGCAGTTCCGGATGGCTCCGGCGTTGACGCCCGCGATGCCGCCCACCGAGGAGCGGCTGCCGCCGGGGGCCACGCTGCCGGAGACCTGGAGATCCTGCACCACCGCCCCGGCCTGGAGGTAGCGGAACAGGCCTATACTGGACCCGCTGGCCGTGATACGGAGGCCGGAGATGGCGTGCCCATCGCCCAGGAACGTGCCGCCGAAAGTGGGAATGGGGGCGAAGGTCCGGCCGGAGAGGTCGATGTCGGCGGTGAGGCGCACCGTCCTGCCCTGGGACCAGGTGTCCAGAGAGCAGTTTTTGGCGAAGTCCAGCAGGTCCTCCGCGGAGGAGATGGCGACCTCCCCGGCGGGGGCGGCCCAGGCGGCGGGCAGGGTCAGTCCCGCCAGCAGCCAAACCGCCAGCAGCAGGCAGGCGGCCTTATTTGCGATTCGTCTCATCCTCAGACGCCTCCTTTCCATTGGACTTCTGCCCCTGGGGCAGTCTGGGCGCCTCCTGGGCCTGAACGGCCCCGGCCTCCACAGCGGCGTTGATGGTGCCCACCACGGTGCCGCTGAAGTCCGCGTCCACCATGCCGGAGATGTAGCCCCGGACGTGGCCGTCCACCCGCATGGTGCCCGCGTGGGCCTGGATGGGCAGGTGGGATTTCAGGGTGAAGGCGGTCTTTTCGATGATGATGTCGCCCAGCAGCAGAATCTGGGGCAGGATGCCCATGACGAGGAAGATGGAGATCAGCGTGCCCCGGCCCAGGCACACGCCGATGGAGGAGATGGCCGGATTGGAGGACAGGATGCCGATCAGCACGCCGGCGGAGGCCAGGATGGAGCCGGAGGTGATGATGGTGGGGAAGGCCTCGTTCAGGGACTCGATGATGGCCTCCTTCAACGGCATGGTCTGCTTCAGCTCCACGTAGCGGTTGGCGATGACGATGGCGTAGTCGATGTTGGCGCCCATCTGGATGGAGCTGACCACCAGATAGCTGAGGAAAAACAGGTTTGTGTGCATGAGATAGGGGAAGGAGAAGTTGATCCACACGCTGCCCTGGATGACCAGAATCAGCAGCACGGGAAGCCCCGCGGACTTGAAGGTGAACACCAGCACCAGGATCACGAACACGATGGTCAGGATGCTGATCAGCAGGTTGTCGTTGCTGAAGGACGTGGACAGGTCGTAGTCGCTGGTGGAGTTGCCCACCACCAGATAGTCGTCGTAGTACCGCGCCGCCGCGGTGTGGAGGGTATCCAGAAAGTCAAAGGTCTCCTGGCTCTCCTCCGGCAGGTTCAGCTGCAGGACCAGGCGGCTGTACCGCTGGCCCTTCAGCTGCAGCTGCGCGTCCACCAGCTGGTCGTGCAGGTCCTCGATGTCCGCCGCCATATCGTCGTCCAGGGAGACATAGCCCTCCTCCATCTGGTCATAGAGGAAGAGGAACATATCCAGCAGCGGCACGCCGTAGCTGTCCACGCCGGACACCAGCTGACCGTAGGTCTCCTGATTCACGGCGTAGGCGGAGTACAGCAGCCGGGCCACCTCGATGTCCAGGTCCGTCAGCTCCGCGAACTGCCGGGGCGTCAGCCGGTCGGTCAGGACATAGCCGTCCATGGCCTCCACGTTGGCAAGGCCCAGGACTGTGTCGACCTCCGGCATCGCCTCCAGATCCCGCAGCAGGCGGCCCTCCCGCTCGTAGTCCCCGGCGGGCACCATCATGGCGATGGTGTTGACGCCGCCGAAGGTGCCGTCCACCTTTTGCTGGGCGATCTGGCTTTCGTTCTGGGTGAAGGTGGAGAGGGTGGTCTGGCCGAATACGTAAGGGCACTTGTTGGAGAAGATGAAGCCGCCCACCAGCAGCACCGCGAACAGCGGCGGCATGAAGTACCGGGACTTCACCACCAGGCGGCCCCAGCCGGAGATCTTGGGCACGAAGTTGCGGTGGTGGGTCCGGTCGATCAGGCTGCTGAAGCTCATCAGCAGCCCCGGCATCAGGGTGAACACGCTCAAAAGGCTCAGCACGATGGCCTTCATCAGCACCAACCCCAGGTCATAGCCGATGCCAAACTGCATGAAGCACATGGCCCCCAGGCCGGACAGGGTGGTCAGAGAGCTGCCGGAGATCTCCGGGATGGCCTTGCTCAGGGCGGTGACCACCGCCTCCCGGGCCTCCATCCGCTCCCGCTCCTCGGTGTAGCGGTGGCAGAGGATGATGGCGTAGTCGATGGCCAGGGCCAGCTGCAGCACCACGGCCACGGAGTTGGAGACGAAGGAGATCTCACCGAAGATAAAGTTGGTGCCCTTGTTCATCAGCGCCGCCATGCCAAAGGTCAGCAGCAGCACGGGGATCTCCATATAGGTCTGGGAGGTGAACAGCAGCACCAGCAGGATGATGACCACGGCGATGACCATGACCACCTGCATCTCCGCGTCCAGACTGGCGGAGTCGTCGGCGCCGGTGTCGCCGGTGACGTAGACGTCATACCCGTCCAGCGCCTCCTTCACCTGGACCAGGGCGTCCAGGCTGACGGGGTCGTCCGCCGTGCCGTCGTAGGTGACGGAGAACAGCGCCGCGCCGCCCACATAGTGGTCCGCGCTGTCGTCGAACTCCACGGACTTCACCCCCGGCACCCGCTCCAGCGTCTCCGCCAGGGCCTCGGCCTGGGCGTAGGCGATGTTGTCCACCATGACCCGGTTGGTGCCGAAGGTGATAAACTCCTCCTCCATCAGCGTCAGGCCCCGACGGGTCTCCGTCTCCTCCGGCAGATAGCTGGTCAGATCGTCGTTCACGTCCACCCAGCCGCTGGAAAACACGCAGAAAATGGCCACGCCGATGTACAGCAGATAAAACGCCTTGCGCTTATCCACGATAAAGGTTGCGATCCCCTCCACGGGGCTGCGCTTCTCCTCTCTGTCCTGCTGCTTGCTGCTCAAAGCAAACGCTCCTCTCTTGCGGGCGCGGCGCGCCACAGATATCATACTTATCCAATATCATACGCCGGTTTCCCCGCCGGCACAACCGACAAATTCCCCCGGGTGTCAGCAAAAGCGCCGGCCGCCGGGGGGTGATTTTTTATGAAAAATGCCCGCTGAAAACCCGGGGACAATTGCCGCCGTCCCCGGGTCGTCTCGCTCAGTGCACCTCGGTGGGGTCGTCCTCGTCCTCCGGCATCTCGGAGTAGAGGCCCCCGGTCTCCTCCCTGCGCTCGTTGGCCTTTTCGCGGGTGCGCCAGGAGGAGGTGTCGATGGGCTCGCTCTCCTCAAACAGGTCGTAGTAGTCCTCGTCCCGCAGCTTGGGCCGGCGGTGCCGGGCGATGGCGGTGATGGTGGGGTAGAGGACGATGGCGATCAGGCCGCCGGAAAAGCCGTTGTTGTAAAGGTTCAGCCCCGCCACCGGGCCGCCGGTCTGGAGGACCAGGGCGGAGTGGATGAAGCCCGCCAGGATGCCGTAGGGCCAGCCGAAGTGCCCCGCGATGGGGGCCAGGGTGGTGCCGAACAGCCCCGCCAGCTGGAGGGAGGGGTAGTCCGGGGTGTAGTGCATACCGTAGGCCCCCAGGGCGATACCCGCCATGACGGGGACGATGTTGAAGGCGTGCTTGCCGAAGGCGGAGAAGCCCATGATGGTGAAGATGCCGCCCAGGGTGGGGCCGTTCAGGTCGCCGCCCACGAGGTAGACGTACAGCATCCCCAAAAGGCCGTTGACGCCCATGTTCACCAGCACCGGCCCGGCGCCGAACATGCGGAGATAGTCGCTGGGGGCCCGGCCGGTGGTGGACAGCAGGCGGCGGTAGCCGGCCCACACCGCCCAGGCCGGGGTGCCGGTGGCGAACAGGCCCGTCAGAATGGAGGCGGCGCACAGCACACACAGCACGATGGTGAAGGTACCGTTGTAGCCCTCCGCCCAGTAGAGGACGGAGTCCGGGTGATCGCCGAAAGCCGTCAGGATGGGCACGATCATCATGGCGAACAGCCCGCAGGCGAACCCCATGTTGTAGAGGTTCATGCCGTTTTGGACCTTGTATGTATAGGCGGACAGGGAGGGGAGCACGAAACCGATGACCACGCCGGTGACGACGCCCAACGGGATGCTGGCGTGGATGCTGCCCAGGGCCATGTAGCTGACCAGCGGGGCCAGGGAGGTGGCCAGCAGGGCCACGGAGGCGTACTTGGCGAAGGGCTCCTTCTGATATCTGGCGTACAGCCAGGTGCCCAGGATGATGGGCCAGATGTTGAGGATGTTCTTGCCGAACAGGGCAAAGCCCGCCATCAGGCCCATCTCCACAATGGTGAAGCCGTTGAAGGGGTCCCCCGACAGCTTGATGATGAGGATGGAGAGGATCATCACCAGCCCGGAGTTGATCAGCGTGGCGCCCACCCCGGCGATGTAGACATAGTCGGTGATCAGCAGGTCCTGCATGGTGACGATGTGGTACAGCCCCGGCAGGATGTTGGAGGGCTCATCCAGCAGAAGGCCCAGCAGCATCATGAGCACGGCCACCACAATGGTGCCCGGGAATATTTTTTCATATCGGTTATGCAACGCGCGTCCCCCTTTGTCGGCTTATGTTCTCATTATAGGGGGAAAGGGGAGAGAGGGCAAGAAAAAGTTTACGGAAAATTTGCGGTAAACAAGGGAAACATTTACGGCGGAAACAAATCCGCCCTCCGTTCCGCGCTACACCAGCCGCACGCCGTACGCCCGCAGCCAGTGATCCAGCTGCAAAAAGTAGGCGATGGTCTGGGGCGCGGTCATCAGCTGGCCGTACCAGGGCTGCGGGTCGGCATGAGACAGCAGCCCCTCCAGCGCCTCCCGCCGCACCAGCTGGAACAGAGGGGAGGTCCCCTCCTCCAGAATACGCTCCAGCCGCATGGACACCAGACGCAGGTAGGCGGGGTGCACGGTCTTGGGATAGGGACTTTTCTTCCGGTGCAGCACATGGTCCGGCAGTAGATCCGCCGCGGCGGAGCGCAGCAATCCCTTTTCCTGGCCGCCCAGCTCCCGCAGTTCCGGCGGCACGTTGTAGAGATACTCCGCGATGCGCCAGTCGCAGAAGGGCACCCGGACCTCCAGGGCGTTCCACATGCTCATGCGGTCCTTCCGGTCCAGCAGGGTCTGCATGAACCAGTCCATGTTCAGCCGCATCAGCCGCCGGACCCGCTTCTGCTCCGCCGAGTCGCCGTCCAGGCAGTCCGCCTGCCGCAACGTCGCCCGGTACCGCTGGCGGACGATGTCCTCCGCATCCAGCCGCCGGGCGTACTCCTCTTGCAGGAAGGAGGCCCGCCAAGCGGTGGACTGGGCCCAGGGGAAGCCGTTCTCCGGCTTCACGGCGGGGTCCCGGAACCAGGGGTAGCCGCCGAAGATCTCGTCGGCGCACTCGCCGGACACCGCCACGGTCACGTCCTTCCGCACCGCCCCGCAGAACAGCAGCAACGAGGAGTCCACGTCCGCCATCCCCGGCAGGTCCCGGGCCTCCGCCGCGGCGTACAGCGCCTCCGCCACCTGGGGCGGCTCCAGCACCACGTTGGTGTGGACGGTGCCAAGGTAGTCCGCCATCTCCCGGATGTACGGCCCGTCGGCGGAGGGCTGGAACTTGCCCGCCGTGAAATAACGGTCGTTGTCCCGGTAGTCCACGGAGAAGGTACGGAGCCGCTCGCCCCGCTCCGCCAGGGCCTTTGCCGCTACGCTGGAGATGACGCTGGAGTCCAGTCCGCCAGAGAGGAAGGCGCCGATGGGCACGTCGCTGACCAGCTGCCGCCGGATGGCGTCCTCCACCAGATACCGGACGTGGGCCACGGTGTCCGCCTCGCTCTCCGTGTGGGGGCGGGCGGTCAGGGTCCAGTATTTCCGCAGCCGCAGACCGTCCCGGCCGAACGTCCCGCACTGCCCCGGCAGCAGCTCCCGGACATTCCGGAACACCCCCTGCCCCGGCGTCCGTCCCGGCCCGATCAGCACCAGCTCGGCAACGCCGTCCTCGTCCACCTCCGCCGGCACCGCCGGGTGGCGCAGCAGGGCCTTGAGTTCCGACGCGAACACCAGCCCGCCCCCCGGCGTCAGGGCGAAGAACAGGGGCTTTACCCCCATCCGGTCCCGGGCCAGAAACAGCGTCTCCGTTTCCGCCTCCCAGACGGCGAAGGCGAAGATGCCATTGAACTTCTCCACGCAGTCCCCGCCCCACTCTAAGTACGCCTTCAGCAGCACCTCGGTGTCCGAGTGGCCGGAAAAGCCCCAGCCAGCCGCCGCCAGCTCCCGGCGGAGGTCCTCGGTGTTATAGAGCTCGCCGTTGTACACCAGGGCGCAGGTCCGGCCCTCCCGGCGGGCGGTCATGGGCTGGCGCCCGTTTTCCGGGTCGATGACGCACAGACGGGTGTGGGCCAGCCCCGCATGGGGCGATACGTACAGCCCCTCCTGATCCGGCCCCCGCCGCCGCAGGACCGCCTGCATCTCCTTCAGGGTCTCCGCCTGCCCCCGCAGATCCTGGTCATATCCGATCATCCCGGCAATGCCGCACATGGGGAACACCTCCTTCAAGGTACAGGGGAGCCCACGCCGTCCGCGCGCTCCTCTGCTCTCTCGCAGTGTATGCGGAAGGAGAGGCAGAGGTTCCCGGTCACCCCCTTGACGGGAGCCGCCAATCGTTGTATGGTATGAAAAACGGGAAAAATCCCGGATTTTGACAGGAGGATATGTACCCATGGGCTGTTTTTACTGTGACGAGCATCACGAGGGCCGGGAGGCCATTATGTTCAAGGTCGGCGAGATGAAGGCCGGTGTTCTCTATCTCTTCAAGGACCAGGCTCACAAGGGCCGCTGCGTTCTGGCACTGAAGGACCACAAGAAGGAGCTGTGCGAGTGCGCGCCCCGGCAGATCGCGGACTTTGCCGAGGACCTTGCCCGGGCCTCCGGCGCGGTGAAGGAGCTGTGGGGCTGCACCAAGCTGAACCTGGCCTCCTTCGGCGACGCCAACCCCCACCTGCACTTCCACATCGTCCCCAAGTACGAGGGCGGCTTTGAGTTCGGCGGAAACTTCCAGATCACCAACCCCGAGCCGGTGCACCTGACCGATGGCGAGTATCAGGAGATGATCGCCGCCCTGCGGGCCAAGCTGGGCATCTGAGCATACCTTCAAGCCGGAGACGGTTGCCGTCTCCGGCTTTTTTGCTGCGCCGCCGGTTTGTCTATGCATCGATCAAATATTCTTTAAGATTTTCTAATACAATTTCATATCCCGCTGGAAACATATGTGCTCCGTCAAATGTTAACTCCTTTCGCAGGTTTCCCGCCTCGTCAGTTAGGCCGCGATTGACGTTGATGAATTGATAACCATATTTTTCTGCCAGTTTTTTAACTTTTTTGCTGGCGGATTCAAAAATATCATTATTTCTGGTTTGGAAGAGGGAATCGTGATCCTCCTTGCTTTCCCCAAAGTCATCCACCGTGTTTACTGGATAATAAGCCATGACATACACTGCCGTGTCAGGCAGCTTTTCACTGATCTTCCGCAATATTTCATCATAATTTCCCAAGAATACCTGCTCCGGCACACAAAAACCGATATCATTGCTTCCTATGTTGATGAAAATTTTGCTTGGCTGCAAATCGAAAATCAGAGTATCTATATGGTCCAATACATCCTGTGTGGTCGTTGCGCGGACACCTCGGTTATAGATCCATTTGTCCAGGGAAAGGCCCTTTTGCAGCGTTTCGATCGGAAAGATCTCCATCAGAGAGGAGCCGACAAAAACGATTTGTCCTTTTTTGGCGGTTTTATTTTGCTCGGAATAAGTCTTTCTGATCTGATCCTGGAGCTCTAAAATACCAGGATATAAATTGGTCAGTCTCTCAGTTCCTTCCAACATAACGGGATCTCCTCTTTGATTTATTTACTAATATAAAAGCTAATTTTATTAGCTTTTTACCTGAAATATAAGTCCACAGCATAATTTGTGGACTTATTTCCAAATGTTTTCTAAATTTATGAGTTTTTCTTGGATCCGGACATAGGCCTTTGCGTCATCTTCCCCCAACGCCTCCAATATTTTAGCGGTGGATCGAAGTAATGCCGCCCTGCGTTCTTCAACAGAAGCGATGCCCTTCTTGGTCAATTTTATGATCGTCTGGCGGTTATCAAAGGGATCTTTCGTTTTGGTGATCAACTCTTGCGCTTCGAGCGATTTAAGAATAGCGGCGATCCTTGCGGTCGTCAGTTTGAGTGCTTTGCTTATGTCTTTGGGATAGGCGTGATCTCCATTTGCCGATAAATAATTTAAAACGAAGATCTCTCCCTGACCTATTTGAGAAATTGAACGATCTATTTTGGTTCGCGGCGCTTTCGCACGCAAATCAATAAGCTGGTTGGCCAATTCATAATAATCCACGCTGTCACCTCCTAATAAGATTCCTAACTTTATTAGTAATATATATGATGAGAGTTTGAATGTCAAGTGCTTTCCGACAGATTTTAAAGCGCTTTGCAAACTTTTTACTTTACATCTCTCAAAGCTATGGTACAATATTGCTGCGAAAAAACGATTACTTCGGCCAAACACAGGCAAAGTTCAACGGTCTGCCAGCTGTGCGCGCCGCCGCTTCTGCGGATGGAGCCCTTTGTCTGCCAAGGCGGGAAAGGTGGAAACAATTATGAGAAAAACCAAGATCGTCTGCACCCTGGGTCCGGCCACGGACCGGGAGGGCGTTTTGCGGGAGATGATGCTCGCGGGCATGAACGTGGCCCGCTTCAACTTCTCCCACGGCAGCCACGATGAGCACAAGGCCCGGCTGGACCAGCTGAAGGCCCTGCGGGAGGAGCTGCATCTGCCGGTAGCCGCGATGCTGGACACCAAGGGCCCGGAGGTCCGGCTGAAGCGTTTTGAAAACGGCTCCGTGGAGCTGAAAACCGGCCAGGAGTTCACCCTGACCACGGAGGACATCGTGGGGGACGAGACCCGCTGCGCCATCACCTACGCGGAGCTGCCCGCCGACGTGAAGGCCGGCGACACCATCCTGCTGGACGACGGCCTGGTCCGCCTGACCGTGCTGGAGACCACGGCTTCCTCCATCCGCTGCCGGGTGGAGAACGACGGCGTCATGAAGAACAACAAGGGCGTCAACGTCCCCGACGTCCGCCTGTCCATGCCCTACATGAGCCAGCGGGACCGGGACGACGTGATCTTCGGCGCGGAGCAGGGCTTTGACTATATCGCCGCCAGCTTCGTCCGCACCGCCGCCGACGTGCGGGAGCTGCGCAACCTGCTGGATCAGCAGAATTCCAATATCCGCATCATCGCCAAGATCGAAAACCAGGAGGGCATCAGCAACCTGGCGGACATCCTGGCTGTGGCGGACGGCGTCATGGTGGCCCGCGGCGACCTGGGCGTGGAGATCGACTTCACGGAGATCCCCGTCATCCAGAAGAACATGATCGCCCAGTGCGTGGCCTGCGGCAAGCCGGTCATCACCGCCACCCAGATGCTGGACTCCATGATCGAAAATCCCCGCCCCACCCGGGCGGAGATCACGGACGTGGCCAACGCCATCTACGACGGGACCAGCGCCATCATGCTCTCCGGCGAGACGGCGGCGGGCAAGTACCCGGTGGAGGCCGTCCGCACCATGGACGCCATCGCCCTGCGGACCGAGGCCAACATCGAGAGCGGCGCGCCTGTGCGGCGGGCGAAGCAGGCCAAGATGTCCATCACCGCCGCCACGGCCCACGCCGCCTGCACCACGGCCCTGGACGTGGGGGCCGACGCCATCCTGACCGTCAGCCAGCGGGGCGTCACCGCCCAGATGGTCAGCCGCTTCCGCCCCCAGACCACGGTGGTGGCATTGCTGCTGGACCCCCAGGTGCAGCGGCAGATGGCCCTGTACTGGGGCGTGGAGCCCATCACCATGCCCTACGCCAGCAACACCGACGAGCTGGTGGAGTTCGCCATCCGGGCGGCGGAGGAGGCGGGCCTTGTGAAGCAGGGCGACCTGGTGGTGGTCACCGCCGGCGTGCCCGTGGGCGTGGCCGGAACCACCAACATGATCCGCGTCCAGCAGGTAGGCGGGTCGCTGCTGAACGCCATCGGCGTGGGCGACAAGAAGACCACCGGGCCGCTGTGCGTCTGCCGTACCCTGGACGACGTGGCGGAGAAATTCCACCCCGGCGACGTGCTGGTGGTGCCCTACACCACCAACGACCTGCTGCCCTATATCCGCCAGGCCGCCGCGGTCATCAGCGAGGAGGCCAGCGCCGAGAGCCACACCGCCACCGTGGGATTGACCCTGGATAAGCCGGTCATCGTGGGCGCCGCCGGGGCCACCCGCCGCCTGACGGACGGCACGATGGTGTCCGTGGACTGCGCTCGGGGCGTGGTCCAGACGCTGCCGCAGTGAGTGTGAAGCGTCTGGCTACAACCGGCGCCATATTCAAACCGCGGGGGAAAAGGCTGGATGAAAGTGGGGAAATCCAGACTTTTCCCTTTGCTTTACAGACCTCCGCCCAGCAGACGGGAGATATTCGAAGCTGTCAGCTTGACTTCTCGGATCATGGTGTCGAGTTCCGCGCGCATCCGGAAGGAGGGCCCCGCAATGCTGACCGCGGCGGAGGCCGTGTGATCCATTCCGAAAATGGGCGCGCCCACACAGATCAGCCCGGATTCAATTTCTTCATTATCGACAGCATATCCTGATATCCGGGCGCGAATGAGTTCATCCCGCAGCTGATCGGGAGAAGAAATGGTTTTCTCCGTCAGGCGCGGCATACCGGGGAGCGCCTGACAATAGGCGTTGAGAAAGGTCTCGTCTTTGTAGGCCATCATAATTTTGCCGCAGCTGGTGGCGTGCGCGGGAACGCGGTTGCCGATTCTTGTGTTGCAGACGATGGAACGCAGCGTTTCGACCTTGTCCAGATAAAAAATCTCCCGATCCAGCAAAAGGCTGAGATTGATGGTCTCTTTCACGTTCTCAGACAGCTTTTCCAGCTCCGGCCTGGCAATCGCGCGCAGATCTGAATGACTGAGAATCGTGCTGGCAAGCACCAAAAGTCGCGGACCCACCCGGTAGCTTTTTCGAATGGGGTCCTGGATCAGATATTCCCGCTCTGTCAAGGTGGAAAGCTGCCGGTAAACAGTCGTTGTTGGCATATGTAGTCTGTCCACCAAGTTTTTTAAGGTCCATTCTGTGGTAGTGTCCATGAAGCATTCCAAGATTTCCATGGCCCGAAGGATGCTGGATACCTGCTCTTTTGCCATAATGCACAAACTCCTCTGCCAATAAAATGAGTTTTATGAAAGGACTTGACAAACAATTGAGGAAATAGTATGATCATATCATATCATAAGTGTAAAGAAAAGATAAAGAAAGAATTTTGGATGCCGTCGGCGCGGCATTTTAAAATTTCCATATTGCGGAATCCTATTTCGACATACGGAAAATGAAGAAAAGCGCAAATCCGGCTTGTGCTTTTATTTTTAACAAAATATGGAATGCTATTCCGCATAATGGAAAATGGGGAGCGGACGGCAGCACAGAAAAACGGACGCCGGCGGAGCTTCTCCGCGTTTGCCGGACGGCCAGGGAAAGCCTGTGAGATTTTCCACGAACCGTGGTTGATCTAAATACAAACAAAATCGAGGAAAGGAAAAGAAAGATGAAAATGAAGAAAGTAGCAGCTCTGGTTTTGACCCTTGCAATGGTTCTGACTTTGGCCGCCTGCGGCGGCGGCACCACCAGCCCTGACACGTCCGGCGACAGCACGAACACATCGAATGGCGGCACGGCAGAGGATACGGTTTACAACATCACGATTGGCCATGGCGCCGCGGAGGACACCGCGCAGCATCAGTGCGCCCTGGCAATCAAGGAGTACCTGGAGACCAACGGCAACGGCCGCTTTAAGGTTACGATTTTCCCCAACAACCAGCTGGGCGCCAACCGTGAGATGACGGAGGCGGTTTTGAACGGCGAGTTGACCCTGATGCTGACCACCTCGGGCACGCAGACCAGCTTTGTGCCCGACTGCGCCGTTCTGGATATCCCCTATTCCTGGTCGGACACAGCGGATATGGAGAACACCATCGAAGACGAGGGCTTCCTCGCCGCTCTGGACGCCTCCAACCAGGCCGCCGGCTTTAAGCTGATGATGCTGACCCACAGAAGCTTCCGCCAGCTGTCCGCCAACAAGGCCATCCATACCCCCGACGACTGCAAGGGCCTGGTCATCCGCACGCAGGAGAACGCTTTCCAGATGAAGACCTGGGAGCTGTGCGGCGCCAACGTGACGCCGCTGGCGTTCAACGAACTCTACACCGCGCTGCAGCAGGGCACCGTCGAGGCGCAGGAGAACTCTCTGGAGCTGTTTGTCTCTCAGGCGTTTTACGAGCAGCAGGATTATTTCATGAAGACAAACTATCTGGGCGATGTGGGCCTGTGGATCTGCAATCTGGACTTCTACAACAGTTTGCCTGATGATCTGCGCGAAATGTTCGACTATGCCTGCAAGGAGGTCGGCCTTGAGCGCAACAAGGAGTACTGCGAAACCTCTACGCAGGAAAAAGAGGAGTTCTTGACCGAGTATGGCTGCACCATTATCGATTTGACAGATGAGGAGCGGGAGGCTTTCCGTGAAGCGGTCAGCCCCGTGTGGGACGATATTCAGAATGCCGTTTCCTCCGAGGTTTGGGATGCGTACATGGCCACGCTTGCGTGATTGATGCTGAGGCGGAGAGGGAACGGACGGAATGTGCGGAAAGCCCTCTCCGCCTCATTTCTGCCTCTGTTCAGAGGAGCTGCCGTCTCCTGAATTTTACCTGTATGGATCGGATATCAACTCCATGAGAAATGAAGGTTTATATGAAAAAAATTCTACTATGGCTCGACGAGCATATCGAAGAACTCATCGGCGCGATCCTGTTGGGCATCGTTACGATTTTGATCTCCGTGGGCGTCTTTTTCAGATATGTCCTGAACAACTCCCTCTCCTGGTCGGATGAGCTGGCCCGCTACTGCTTTATATGGGCGGTGTTTGTCGGCATGGGCCTTGCCGTCAAGAATGACGGAAACATGAAGATCAATATTTTGGAAATGGCATTCCCGAAGATCGCGCCGGCGCTGTGTGTGATCCAGGATCTGATCTATTTTGTGTTTCTGGTGTATTTGATCCGGCCGACGATTGAGGTGCTGGCGAAATTTACGACAAATCCGCAGCCCAGCCCGGCTATGCAGATCCCGATGCAGTTTGTGTACGCCTCGTTTATGGCCGGCATTGGATTCGCGATCTTCCGGCTGGCAGAAAAATATTTCAGAAAGATCAGGGCTTACCTGCTGCATAGAAAAGAGCTGAAGGAGGGGATGGAATGAATCCTGTAGCAATCATGTTTCTCCTGTTTTTTGGGCTGCTGATCATCGGCGTTCCCATCGGCGTCAGCATCGCGATCACCTGCGTGGCCAGCACGATCATCGATCCGTCCATGACGACGACGGCGGTATACTGCGTGCGGAATTTTATTTGCGGCATCGATGTGCAGTCCATGCTGGCGATCCCTCTGTTTATCATCTCCGGCGTGATCATGGCCCGGGGCGGAATTTCCAAGCGGCTGTTTGACTTCTTTACGTTCTTCCTTGGCAGGTTGCCCGCCGGCCTGCCCATCGCGGTCATCATCACCTGCCTGTTTTACGGGGCGATCTCCGGCTCCGCGCCGGCCACCGTGGCCGCCGTGGGCGCGATGTGCATTCCCATCCTGACCAACCTGGGATACAGCCTGGAATTTACCACGGCACTGGTGACGACGGCCGGCAGCCTGGGCATCATCATCCCGCCCAGTATCCCCTTTATCATGTATGGACTGGCGACGGGAGAGTCCGTCAGCAGCCTGTTCATTGCCGGCATCATCCCCGGCTTCCTGATTGCGTTCAGCCTGATCGCCTATGCGGTTTTCTACTGCAAGACCCGCGGCGAGGACAAGGAAAAGCTGCAGGAGAACATGGCGCGCCTGCGGGCCCAAGGCTTTCTCGGCATTCTGAAGGACAGCGTGTTCGCCCTCCTGTCCCCGGTGATCATTCTGGGCGGTATTTACAGCGGCATTATGACCCCCACGGAGGCCGCCGGTATTTCCGTGATCTATGCGGTCATTGTCAGCATGTTTATCTATAAGACCGTCTCGTTCAAGGACCTGTACAACATTTACGCGGAGGCTCTGGGGACCATTGCCCCCATCATGGCGGTTGTGGCCTTTGCGACGGTTTTCGGCCGGGTCCTGACCTTCTCGGGTGTTCCGCAGGCAATCGCGTCGTTTATCGCCTCGTCCTTCACCTCCAAGGTCGTTCTGCTGATCGTGCTGAATATCTTCCTGCTGATCGTGGGCGCGTTGATGGACAGTACGCCGGCGATTTTGATCCTGGCGCCCATTTTTGCCAGTGCCGTCACGCAGTTTGGAATTGACGGCGTGCATTTCGGCGTCATCATGGTGGTGAACCTGGCCATCGGATTTGTGACGCCGCCCATTGGCCTGAATCTGTATGTCGCAAGCTCCATGACAAAATTGCCGGTTACAACAATTGCCAAACATGCGCTCCCGTTCCTGTTATGCTTCCTTGCGGCGCTGCTTCTCATCACCTATATTCCGGCAATCAGCCTGGCGCTGGTGTAACGCCGACGTGATAAACATGCAAGGCTTTGCTTCACGGCAAGCCAATCCCACTGTGTAGGAGATAAGGTACATGAAGAATAATTTATTTGACATATCCCATCGCACCGCGCTGATCACCGGCGGCCAAAGGGGCCTGGGACGGGGGATCACAGAGGCGTTTGCCGCCGCGGGAGCCAATATCGCGGTGGTCTCCAGAAGCGTCTCCGACGAGTTTCTCGAGGAAATGAAGAAATACGATGTGGTCTGCAGGAAATACAACTATAACATCGCCGATTTGGAAGAGCAGAAGGCGTTGGTGGATGAGGTCGTCCGCGATTTTGGGACGATTGATATTCTGGTGAACAACGCGGGACTGCAGTACCGCTGCCCCGCGGAGGAGTTCCCGGTGGACAAGTATGATCAGATCATGAGCGTCAACTGCCGCGCCGCCTATTTCCTGTGCCAGCGCGTGGGCGCGCTGATGCTGGAAAAGGGATACGGCAAGATCATCAACATCGCGTCGCTCAATACGTTCCAGGGCCGCAAGCTGATCTCCCCCTATGCCGCCACCAAGGGCGCCATAGCCCAGTTTTCCAAATCCATGGCCAACGAGTGGGCCTCCAGAGGCGTCAATGTGAACTGCATTGCCCCCGGTTTTTTTGAGACGGAGCTGACCGGCGACCTGCTGCGCGACCCCAAAAACCGGGACGAGATCCTCTCCCGTATCCCGGTGGGCAGGCTGGGGGACCCCTCTGAGCTGGGAGGCGCCGCCATCTTCCTGGCTTCCCACGCCTCTGACTATGTGACCGGACACGTCCTGTGCGTGGACGGCGGCTGGATGGGAGCCTGACTTCCAGCGCGAAAGGAGAACAAAAAAATGAGTAAGTTTCGAGTTTGTGTGACAGATCAGCGGCAGCCCAGTTTTGAGATCGAGCGGGAGATTCTGCGGGCATGTGACGCGGAGCTGGTGCTCTGCAATTGCGGAACCGCGGAGGAAATCGTGCGGAACTGCGCGGACGCGGACGCGATTTTACTGGATCTGGCGCCGATGACAGCGGAGGCGATCCGCGGGCTTAAGCGGTGCAAGGTCATCAGCCGTTATGGCGTCGGCGTTGACAATGTGGACTTAAAGGCCGCGGCGGAATGTGGTATCCAGGTGACGAATGTCCCGGATTACTGCATGGAGGATGTTTCCGATCACGCCCTGGCACTGCTCTTCGCCTGCCTGCGGAGCGTGGCTCTGCGGGACCGGAGGATCCGGGAGGGAGCATGGAATATCCAGTCCCCCGGGTATCGGCTGCAGGGAAAGACGCTGGGCCTGATCGGCGCGGGGCGGATCGCCCGCGCGGTGGTGCGAAAGGTCGGCGGCTTCGGCCTCCGGGAGGTCGTGGCGTATGATCCGTTTTTGACAGAAGAACAGCTGCGGGAGATCGGCGTCCGAAAAGTGGAGTTTTCCGAACTGCTGGCGGTTTCGGATTTTGTCTCGCTGCATCTGAACCTGACGGAAAATACCCGGGGGATCATCGACGCGGCGGCCCTTTCCCAGATGAAGAAAAGCGCCATTTTGATCAATGTGAGCCGGGGGGGCCTGGTGGATGGAGATGCGCTGCTTGACGCATTGAAAAACCATGCGATTCTGTGCGCGGGACTGGACACCCACTGCGTAGAGCCGGTTCCCATGGACTCCGAATTTATGAGGCTGGACAATGTGGTCATGACGGACCATGCCGCTTATAACACTGTAGAGGGTGTTGAGGAGCTGAAGACAAAGGCCGCGAAAAATGTGGCTGAGGTTTTGCGGGGCGGAGCGCCCCTCTATCCCGTTGTATCCGTGTGCTGACCGGCTGCGTGGTGAGTTCAGATTCTTTCAGCAATACATCAAAATAGAAGGATGATACTATGAAAAAATTTGTTGTAATGGATGGCAACACCGCGGCAGCATACGCATCCTACGCATTTACCGAGGTGGCCGCGATCTTTCCCATCACGCCCTCCTCCACGATGGCGGAGAAGGTGGACGAATGGGCTGCCAAGGGGAAGAAAAATATCTTTGGAAACACTGTGGAAGTCATTGAGATGCAGTCCGAGGCCGGCGCGGCGGGAACCTGCCACGGCTCCTTGCAGGCTGGCGCGCTGACGACCACGTATACGGCGTCTCAGGGTCTGCTGCTGATGATCCCGCCCATGTACAAGATCGGCGGCGAGTTCCTTCCCGGCGTGTTCCATGTCTCCTGCCGGACGGTCAGCGCCCATGCGCTGTCCATCTTCGGCGACCACTCCGACGCCATGACCTGCCGCATGACCGGCTTTGGCATGCTGATGTCCTCCTCCCCGCAGGAGGCTATGGATCTGGGCGCTGTGGCCCACCTGTCCGCCATCGGCGGCCGCTACGCGTTCATGCACTGTTTTGACGGCTTCCGCACCTCCCACGAGATGCAGCGGATCGAGGCCCTGGACTATGACGACCTGGCGGCCCTGGTGGACCAGAAGCAGCTGCAGGCGTTCCGCAAAAACGGCCTGAACCCGGAGCACCCCTCCACCCGCGGAACCACGGTCAACCCGGATGTGTTCTTCCAGTGCAAGGAGGGCGCCAACGAGAGGATCGCTTCCATCCCCGGCGTGGTCCAGCATTACATGGATGAGATCAACAGGCTGACGGGCCGGGATTACAAGCTCTTCAATTACTATGGCGCGCCTGACGCCGAGGAAGTCGTTGTCATCATGTGCTCCGGCGCGGAGACGGTCAAGGATACCGTGGACTATCTGAACGCCCATGGCCGCAAGGTGGGCATGGTGCAGGTCCATCTGTACCGGCCCTTCTCCGTCCGGCATTTCGCGGATGCCATCCCGGCCACCTGCAAAAAGGTGGCGGTCCTGGACCGCACCAAGGAATCCGGCTCCGTCGGCGAGCCGCTGTATCTGGATGTCCAGAGCGCCCTGCAGCAGGCGGGACGCGCGGATATCCAGGTGGTCGGCGGCCGGTACGGCCTTGCCTCCAAGGACACCACGCCCGGCCAGATCGTGGCGGTGTATGACAACCTGAAGCAGGACAAGCCCAAGAACGGCTTCACCATCGGCATTGAGGACGACGTGACCTTCACCTCGCTGCCCTATGAGGAGATCGCGCTGGATTACCCCGGCCAGACCGCCTGCAAGATCTGGGGCCTGGGCGGCGACGGCACCGTGGGCGCCAACAAGAACGCCATCACCACCATCGGCCTCAGCGCCGACAAGTATGCCCAGGCATATTTCTCCTACGACTCCATGAAGTCCGGCGGCCTGACCCAGTCCCACCTGCGGTTTGGCGACCAGCCGATCCGTGCCACCTATCTGGTGTCCTCCGCTGATTTTGTGGCCGTCCATGCGCCGACGTACGTGGACAAATACGACACCACCGCGGACCTGAAGGACGGCGGCGTGTATCTTCTAAACTGTCCCTGGACCGCGGAGGAGCTGGACCGGCGCCTGCCCGCCAGGATGAAGCGGGATCTGGCCAACAAGCACGCCCAATTCTACATCATGGACGCCACCCGGATTGCCCGTGAGCTGGGCCTGGGCGGCCGCATCAACACCATCCTCCAATCCGCCTTCTTCCAGCTGACCAAGGTCATCCCCATCGAGATGGCCGTGGAGGAGATGAAGAAGGGCAACTATAACAGCTACTTCAAGAAGGGCGGCCAGGAGATCGTGGACTTGAACAACCGGGCTGTGGACGCCGGTCTCAGCGGCATGGTGAAGGTGGACATCCCCGAGACCTGGGCCAACGCCGCCGACGGTGAGACGGAGGAGCTGAAGGGCACGCCCTTCGTCAAGGAGATCGTGGTCCCCATGGACCGCCAGCACGGCGACAAGCTGCCTGTCTCCCTGTTCAAAAAGCACAACTGTCTGGACGGCACCTGGGAGAACGGCACCACCGCTTACAGCAAGCGCGGCGTGGCTGTCACGGTCCCCCAGTGGAATTCCGACGCCTGCATCCAGTGCAACCGCTGCTCCATGGCGTGCCCCCATGCCGCCATCCGTCCCGTTCTGGTGACCGAGGAGGAGAAGCGGGGCGCGCCCGCCTCCTTCGTCACGGTTCCCGCCAAGGGCCTGGGCAAGGACGCCCCCGCCTATTCTTTCCGTATGCAGGTGTCTCCCTATGACTGCCTGGGCTGCGGCGTGTGCCTGACCGCCTGCCCCGCCAAGGGCGCTTTGGAGATGGTCCCCTTCGAGAGCCAGAAGGAGCAGCAGCCCAACTTCGACAACTACGCCATGAACGAGGCCCTGCTGAAGAAGGACATCATCAGCGACAGGACTGTGAAGAACAGCCAGTTCGCCAAGCCTTATTTCCAGTTCTCCGCCGCCTGCGCCGGCTGCGCGGAGACGACCTACATCAAGCTGGTGACCCAGCTGTTTGGCAGCCGCATGTACGTGGCAAACGCCTCCGGCTGCTCCTCCGCCTACGGCGGCGCCATGCCCATGACGCCCTACTCCTGCGACAGCCGCGGCTTCGGCCCCTGCTGGGAGCAGTCCCTGTTTGAGGACAACGCGGAGTTCGCTTACGGCTTCCTGCGGGCCCACGGCGCGATTCACGGCGAGCTGATGATCCGCCTGAAAGAGCTGCAGGAACGCGGCGTGGCCGCTGAAGCGGTTTCCGCCTATCTGGAGAAGTGGGACGATCCCGCCGTGACCCGGGAGGTCACCGACGCCCTGGTGGCCGCGCTGGAAAGTGTGGAGCCCTGCGAAGAGACGGAATTTATTCTGAAGAACAGGGAGTTCCTGACCAAGAAGTCCGTGTGGGCCTTCGGCGGCGACGGCTGGGCCTACGACATCGGCTTTGGCGGCATCGACCATGTCCTCGCGCAAAACCGGGATATCAATGTCCTGGTGATGGACACGGAGGTTTACTCCAACACTGGCGGTCAGTCCTCCAAGTCCACGCCCACGGCGGCCATCGCCAAGTTCGCGGCGGCCGGCAAGGAGGTCAAGAAGAAGGACCTGGGCGCCATCGCCATGAGCTACGGCTATATCTATGTGGCGCAGGTTGCCATGGGCTATGACCAGGCGCAGACGCTGAAGGCGATCCGCGAGGCGGAAGCCTATCCCGGTCCCGCCATCGTCATCGCATACTGCCCCTGCCTGGAGCATGGCATCAAGGCCGGCATGAGCTGCACGCAGGAAGAGATGAAACGCGCGGTGGAGTGCGGCTATTGGCACCTGTACCGCTATGATCCCCGCCGCATCGCAGAGGGCAAGAACCCCTTCCAGCTGGATTCTCCCGAGCCGGACAGCGGCAAGATGATGGATTATCTGAAGGGAGAAAACCGCTATGCCTCCCTGCAGATCAATTTCCCCGGACGTGCGAAGCGGCTTTACGAAAAGACCATCCGCGAGGCCAAGGAGCGTTACGCCAAATACCGCAAGCTGGCGGACGGTTGAAGCTGATCGAGCAAATTGCCAAAACAGGTCTCTCTCCTGTCAATGCCGCACGCCAACCGGTGTGCGGCATTGACAAAATCTAACGGAAAGGATGTGCGCGCTATGAAAATGAATCAAGAGGAGATCAAACAGGTGATCCCGCACCGGGACCCGATGCTTCTGGTCACGACCGTTGAGGAAATGGTACCGGGCAAGGAGATTGTGACAACGTTCTACGTGGACCCGAACCGTGAGATCTTTAAGGGCCATTTCCCGGAGGAGCCCGTTCTGCCTGGTGTCTACTCCGTGGAATGTATGGCGCAGACGGCGGATATCCTGCTGCTGTCCGCGGAGCGGTATGCCGGAAAAATTCCGCTGTTTCTGGGAATCAACAATGTGCGCTTCCTGAAAAAAATTCTGCCCGGCGATACCATTGAGGTACGGGCAAAAATGGCGTCCGAACGGGTGGAAAAGGCCATTGCCACCTGTTCCGCGGAGATCTATAACCACGGGGAACTGTCCGCCACCGGAGACGTGACGCTGGCGATGCGCTGAAATGCGCGTTGAACGCACAAAATAAAACCCCCCGCCCACATTGTTGAAAGATGTGGGCGGGGGTTTTATTTTGGTGATTGCGGGCGTTGGTTTTATCACTGCATCCGGCAGACTGATCGCGGGAAGACCCATCCGATCAGGCGTGCGCTGCCTGTGAAGCGATCCTTGCTGATCAGACGTTTTCAGAACAATCCAGTGATCTTCCCGTTCTCGTCCACGTCGATCTTCTCCGCCGCGGGCACCTTCGGCAGGCCCGGCATGGTCATGATATCTCCCGTCAGGGCCACCAGGAAGCCCGCGCCGGCGGAGACCTTCAGGTTCCGTACCGTGATGGTGAAATCCCTGGGCGCGCCCAGTTTGGCGGCGTCGTCGGAGAAGGAGTACTGGGTCTTCGCCATGCAGATGGGCAGCTTGCCAAAGCCCAGGGCCTCCAGCTCCGCCATCTGCTTCCGGGCGCCGGCGGTCAGCTCCACGCCGTCGGCGTGGTAGATCTTCCGGGCGATGTCGTTCAGCTTCCGCTCGATGCTGTCCTCCGTGTCATAGGCGAAGCGGAAGCTGTTGGGCTGGCCGCACAGGCGGACGACCTCCTCCGCCAGGGCCAGGCCGCCTTCGCCGCCCCTGGCCCACACCTCGCTGAGGGCCACATTGACGCCCAGCTCCTTACACCGGTCCTCCACCAGCTTCAGCTCCGCGGCGGTGTCGGTGGGGAAGGCGTTGACGGCCACCACGCAGGGCAGGCCGTAGACCTTCGTGATGTTCTCCACATGCTGGAGCAGGTTGGGCAGGCCCTTTTCCAGGGCGGGCAGGTTTTCGGTGTTCAGGTCGGCTTTGGCAACGCCGCCGTGGTTTTTCAGCGCCCGGACGGTGGCGACCACCACCACGGCGCTGGGGGTCAGGCCCGCCAGACGGCACTTGATGTCCAAAAACTTCTCCGCGCCAAGGTCCGCGCCGAAGCCCGCCTCGGTGATGGTGTAATCCGCCAGCCGCATGGCCATCTTCGTCGCCATGACGGAGTTGCAGCCATGGGCGATGTTGGCGAAGGGCCCGCCGTGGATGAAAGCGGGGGTGCCCTCCAGAGTCTGGACCAGATTGGGCTTCAGGGCGTCCTTCAAAAGCGCCGCCATGGCGCCCTCGGCCTTCAGATCGTGGGCGGTGACGGGCTTGCCGTCATAGGTATAGGCCACCACCATCCGGCCCAGGCGGGCTTTCAGATCGGGGATATCGGCGGACAGGCACAGCACCGCCATGATCTCGCTGGCCACCGTGATGTCGAAGCCGTCCTCCCGGGGCACGCCCTGCATCCGGCCGCCCAGGCCGTCCACGATATTCCGCAGCTGGCGGTCGTTCATGTCCACGCAGCGCTTCCAGGTGATGCGCTTGACGTCGATGCCGAGGGTATTGCCCTGCTGGATGTGGTTGTCCAGCATGGCGGCACACAGATTGTTGGCGGCGCCGATGGCGTGGAAGTCGCCGGTGAAGTGGAGATTGATGTCCTCCATGGGCACCACTTGGGCATAGCCGCCGCCGGCGGCGCCGCCCTTGACGCCGAACACGGGGCCGAGGGACGGCTCCCGCAGGGCGACCAGAGTGTTTTTGCCCAGCTTCCGCATGGCGTCGGCCAGACCGACCGTGGTGGTGGTTTTGCCCTCGCCGGCGGGGGTGGGGTTGATGGCGGTGACCAGGACCAGCTTGCCGTCGGGGCGCTGGCTCTCCCGCAGCAGGCGGTAGTCCACCTTGGCCTTATAATTGCCGTACAGCTCCAGGTACTTCTCCTCCACGCCGGCCACGGCGGCGATCTCCCGGATGTCCTTCATTTCACAGCTCTGGGCGATTTCAATGTCGGTTTTGATTTCCATAACACACTTCCTCCTTCAAATTGCCGGCGGCCCGGGAAAAGAAAAAGGGCGCACCGAACACTCAGTGCGCCCAGACGGTCGGCATTCAAGGCGCTTCCGCGCCCGCGATACTTCATGTGGTCTCGATCCACTTCCGTCAGTCATATCGCTTCCGTTCAAACAGGGAGCTGTTTGAACGGCTACTGTAAGCATAACACACCGTTTTTTTGCCGTCAAGCCTCTTCTGGGCGCTGTTTTTTGCCAATTTTCACGATTTGGGGGACCGCTTGCCGCCGCTCCCGCCCGCCGGGGAAACCAAAAGGGGGCCGGTCCAACAGGACCGGCCCCCTTGCCGTATCGCTTAAAACTCCGCGTTGCCCACGGTGCGGGGATGGGGCAGCACGTCCCGGATGTTGGCCACGCCGGTGAGATACATCACCAGCCGCTCGAAGCCCAGGCCGAAGCCCGCGTGCTTGCAGCTGCCGTAGCGCCGCAGGTCGCAGTACCACCAGTAGTCCTCGGGCTTCATGCCCAGCTCCTTGATGCGGCCCTCCAGCAGCTCCAGCCGCTCCTCGCGCTGGCTGCCGCCGATGATCTCGCCGATGCCGGGGACCAGACAGTCCGCGGCGGCCACGGTCTTGCCGTCGTCGTTCATGCGCATGTAGAAAGCCTTGATCTCCTTGGGATAGTCGGTGACGAACACCGGGCGCTTGTACACCTGCTCGGTGAGATACCGCTCGTGCTCGGTCTGGAGGTCGCAGCCCCAGAAGACCTTGTAGTCGAACTTGTCGTTGTTCTTCTCCAGAATCTCCACGGCCTCGGTGTAGGTCACCCGGCCGAAGTCGGAGGAGGCCACGTGCTCCAGCCGCTCCAGAAGGCCCTTGTCCACGAAGCTGTTGAAGAAAGCCAGCTCGTCGGGGCAGCGCTCCATGACCCGGCGGATGACGAACTTGATCATGGCCTCCGCCACGTCCATGTCGCCCTTCAGGTCGGTGAAAGCCATCTCCGGCTCGATCATCCAGAACTCGGCGGCGTGGCGCTGGGTGTTGGAGTTCTCCGCCCGGAAGGTGGGGCCGAAGGTGTACACGTCGCCAAAGGCCATGGCGAAGTTCTCCGCGTTCAGCTGGCCGGAGACCGTCAGGTTGGCGGGCTTGCCGAAAAAGTCCTGGGTGTAGTCGATGGTGCCGTCCTCGTTGCGGGGCGGATTCTCGGGATCCAGGGTGGTGACCCGGAACATCTCGCCGGCGCCCTCGCAGTCGCTGGCGGTGATGATGGGGGTGTGGACGTAGACAAAGCCACGCTCCTGGAAGAACTCGTGGATGGCGTAGGCCGCCACGCTCCGCACCCGGAATGCGGCGGAGAACAGGTTGGTCCGGGGACGCAGGTGCTGGATGGTCCGCAGGAACTCCACGCTGTGGCGCTTCTTCTGCAGGGGGTAATCGGGGGTGGAGGTGCCCTCCACCTCGATCTTCGTGGCTTTCAGTTCCAGGGGCTGCTTGGCCTCCGGGGTCAGCGCCACGGTGCCGGTGACGATCAGGGCCGCGCCCACGTTCTGGGCGGCGATGTCCTTATAATTTTCCAGCGTGCCGGCCTCCATGACCACCTGCAGGTTTTTGAAGCAGGAGCCGTCGTTCAGTTCGATGAAGCCGAAGTTCTTCATATCCCGAATGGTGCGGGCCCAGCCGCCCACGGTGACGGTCTGCCCGGACAGGGTCTCGCTGTCGGCGTAAATGGCCGCGATTTTCGTATAGCTCATTGAAATTCACCCGTTTTCTTGTTTTTGTGGTGGGGATCTTCGCACAATAATGGAGTATTGTACTCCATTTCAACGGGTTTTACAAGGGGGAGCGGGACTTTTTCCCGGTCAGCCGCCGCAATTGCGGTCCAGAATGTCCCGGATGGTCTCCGTTTGGTCCGCCGTCAGGGACGCCTGCCCCGCGTCGCAGCGGGCGAAGCTCTCCGTCAGGTTTACGCCGTACCCTGTGCCGAACTCCGTGTCCACGGTGAACTCCGTCATGCAGCGGCAGACCTGGTCCGGGTCATAGGACAGGTTGATCAGGACATCTGTCAGGGCGATGGCGTCGTTGCCCCAAAGGGTGTATTCCTGACCGTCCGCATATACCGTGGCGGAGGTGTTGCCGCACCAGCCGGAGACGGGGTCCTCCACCGTCTGGGGCTGGTTGGCGGGCTGGTGATCGTGGCTGCCGAAGTCCCAGCCCATGTCCTCCAACGCCGTCAGGGTGTCCGCCGGGATATCGTCCATCGTGCCCTCCTCCAGCAGCTTGCATGAGTAAGCCCCAGTCTGGCCGGGCCAGGTCTCGCTGATGCCGTCATGGGTGATCTGGATGCGGTCGCCGCCGGTCAAGCCGTCAAACAGGTCGCCGCCCTCGCTCTGGTCGGAGATGGCAATGGGCTCGCCGCCGTCGGTGACGATCAGGGACACGCCGCTCTCCGACCGGAGATACCAGCCGGTCGTGACGGACTTTCCGCCGCAGCCCGCCAGCAGCAGGCAGACGCACCACAGTCCGCAGAGCCATACAACTTTCTTTTTCATATGAACTTCGCCTCCTTATTTCAAGATATCATCTCACTGCCCACGGTGTGATCGCCCCATTGCCCGTCGGCATTGCGGACGGCGGTGCAGTCAGAAAAGACATAGGCCCCCAGGCTGGACCGCCACTTTTTCGCGTCAAAGTGAACGGCGTCATAGGATGGAACTTCCTCTCCCGGCCCGATACTGGGCAGGTTGAAGGTCACAGGCTCGTCCCGCTCCGTGATGGAGAACAGACAGCCGTCCTTCCACTGCCAGAATTTCGCGTCCGTTCCTTCCAAAGGCTCACTGGTGATATAGCCCTGTTCCACCAGTTCGTCATAGGTCCCCTGGACCAGCTCCCCGCCGTGCTTTTGGGCAAAGCCCCAGGCCACAGCGGCCCGCTCGCTCTCAGATAGGCTGGTCTGGGACAGGTCCACGCCGATATAGGTCATGCCGTTGCTGTTCAAGCCGGGGTCCACCTCCCACAGGTCCTCCAAGACCCGGAGATACAGGGTGCAGCGGTCGTCGAAGTCGTATTCGTCAGACCCTTCGCCTTTGGTGGCGGGGCACAGGGCCTTCACGCTGGAAAACTGAATGGGCCAGGTATCCAGGACCATGCCGTCGTGGACCACGTTCACCAACATTCCGTTCCCCATCTCCGCCGCGGAACCGGAGCCGCCGCCGACTGTGATCTGATAGACATCCTCTTCGTTCAGAAAATAAATTCCGCCGCCGTCCCGCTCCGCCAGCAAAAGCTCCCCGCTCTCCGCGCCGTCCACGATGCGGCAGACGGTAGTGACGGGCCAGTCGGGGCTGTCCACCCTGGAGATCTGGGCCTCGCCGTCCCGCTCCCCGGCCGTGTCCCCGCTGCTGACCGACGGCGCGGCAGCTCCGGAGGCCCCGCAGGCCGCCAGCAGGCAGACGCAGAAGTATACGCTCAAAAACAGGCACCACTTTTTCATGAAACCGCCTCCTCTGCCTGTTTGGTCGGCAGAGGAGGCGGTTTTGTTCCACATTTTGCAAATTTATTTCATGACAGGCGACTGTGCCGTACCGTCAATAGACCGGGATGAAGAATGTCCAGGGGGCGGTGAACACCGCCATGGCCAGGGCAATGGTGTGCCGCTCCTTTTCCGGCAGGTCCCAGGCGCTCATCAGGATGAAGCGGTCCAGAAAATAGACGCACAGGCCGGAGAGCGCCACGGCGGCCAGCGTCCATAGAAAGGCCGGAAGGCTGAGGAAGGGGTCGTGGGAAAGGGCGCCTAGGACGCTGCCCCAGGGCGCGGGGAGGGCAGTGGAGAAAAATCCCGCCAGCAGCCACAGGACTCCGGCGAAGTCGGCGGCGAAACCGGCTGGCCACAGCTTCCAGAGGAACTGTTTCATCAAAGGGCCGCGGCCTGTCCGCCGCGGTTCGGTGAGGGCGAGGAACAACACCGCCCCGTCGATCAGCAAATTCCCCGGCAGGATCGCCAGCTAGGCGTATGGCACCAGCCAAAAGGCCCAGACAGGAAGAATCAGATTGTACAGCCGGACCTCACGCCTCATGGCCGCGCTCCTTTCTCCACCGCGACAAGGCTCCAAGCAGGTTCCCGGCCAGGGCGAAGAGCGCCGCCGTCCAGGCTTGGGACAGAGCGCTGGAATTGTACAGCAGGAATACCCAGGGAACGGGCAGCAGGCCGCAGGCGGCGGGATACAGCAGGGACACGCCGAACCGCCGTCCCACGCTCCAGCCGGTGATGAGACAGAAGAAGGGCAGCATCAGGAAGGGGTAGAAAATGCCTGTCAGCACCGGCACATCCGGCGCGTCCACCAGATACAGAAGCGGCGGCACCGCCAGCTCCACGGCGGCGGCCAGCAGCAGGTGCGCCCGCAGAGGTCGCACCTGGAACGGTCCTCCGGCGGCGGGCTTCGGCGCAAGGCCCAGGCCCTCCCGGATGCGTTGCAGCTCCGAGCGCCAGGAGAGATAGCGCAGCAGCCACACCACGGCGTAGGCGAACCAGTACAGCCCCAGCAACACCAGCCGCCCGTACCAGACGGCGGGCCACCCGCACACGGCGCACACCCCCGCCCACAGGACGGAGGAGACCAGCAGGTGCGCCGTCGTCCGCACGGCCACCGCCCGTCCGGCGCCCTCCATGGGCGGCACCGCCAGCCCCACGGACGCGCCGAAGGCAAAGGCCAGGGCCAGCTCCGCCGCCAGCAATGCCTGCCAGGGCCAGCCGGTGGCGGTCAGGACGGACTGGCGGACGACCACAGGCGCCGCCCCGCCCATCCCGGTGGCCCAGTTGAGCAAAAGCACCGCCAGGGGCACCAGCACCGCGGCCAGCAGCCCGCAGATCACGGCCCACAGCAGCTGCTGGCGCAGCAGGGCGGGTTCATACAGCTTTTTCACAGTCCAAGCGCCTCCTTGATCTTTTTCACATATCGGCGGGAGACGTAGCAGGCCGCGCCGCCGGTCAGGGTCATGCGGATGGTGCCGGTCAGGCTCAGGTCCAGAGCCGTCACCTGCCGCAGGTTCACGATCTCCGAGTGGGAGATGCGGACGAAGCGGCGCCGGTCCAGCCGCGCCTCCAGCTCGTAGAGCCGCAGGCGCACCGTGTAGGCGCCCTCCAGCGTCTCCGCCCGGACCTCCTTGTCCTCGCCGTAGAAGCGGAGAATATCGTTCAGGTCCAGGAGGGCGGCGGTGCCGTCGGGGCGGAAGCCCGGCAGCGGACCGTCCTCCGCCGCCAGACGGGCCAGCAGGGCGTCCAGCTCCTCCGTCCGGGCGGGAGCGCGGACCGTCACCGTGATATCCTGTAAAGACGGGTCGATGCGCAGTTCGACTTTCATGGGCTCCCTCCTCTCCTGCGTCCAGTATAGGGGATTTTCGCGCCGCCGTCCAGCGCTTGGGGACCGTCGGCGAAATAGGCGGGACGGACGGTATTTTTCCAGGGTGGTTGACGTTTGGCGAAAATGCGGTAAACTGATGGGGAAGAGAGGTGTTCCACATGTACACGCCGGAGGCGCGCAACGCTGTCGTCTGGGCCGTGATCGGCTCCCCCTGGGGGCTGCTGGCGGTCTGGCTGGTTCTGATCAACCTGGTGACGTTCCTGGTGTTCGGCCTGGACAAGCTTAAGGCCAAACGGAAGGCGAGCCATGCCGCCACCCGCCGGGTGCCGGAGAGGACGCTGTTCCTGCTGGCGGCGCTGGGCGGCAGCGTGGGGGCGCTGCTGGGGATGCGGGTGTGGCGGCACAAGACGCTGCACCGCTCCTTCCGCGTCGGCATCCCGCTGATCCTGCTTTTGCAGATCGTGATTCCGGCGGGGCTGTACCTGTATTGGAACGTCATCCGATAAGACAGGAGGAGACGATATGCTGCAGCGGGAGCTGTTTTACGCCGCCCTGGGCACGGGCTTCACGTGCCTTGCCACGGTCCTGGGCGCGGCGATGGTATTTTTCTTCCGGCATGCGATGTCTCATATTCTGCAAAAGGCGTTCTTAGGCTTTGCCGCTGGGGTCATGATCGCGGCGTCCGTCTGGTCGCTGTTGATCCCCGCCATGGAGATGGCTGAGGCCCAGGGACGG